>SKEO01000233.1_pt1 | contig 55352 bp, 63 predicted proteins | sample 4826801 | NCBI WGS metagenome assembly SKEO01 (sample SAMN11008807, study PRJNA524170) | human gut metagenome | biome: Human fecal sample; material: Feces; isolation source: fecal sample from pouch patient p3 | host: Homo sapiens | place: Israel: Tel-Aviv | collected 2016-02-25 | reverse complement strand
CACTGTCTTTTCGTGGGTCGAATCCATTCTTTTTAAGTCCTTTTGCAATATCTAATAAACTCATGTGTATATTCTCCTTTTAATTAAAATAAATCTTCGTCGTTAGTTGTTTTCGGTTTCACTTCAGCTTTAGCAACTGATGCCGTTTGCGCTTTTTGGCGAGCTGGTTCAACAGCCCCTCGAATAGTTTGTAAAATCTTTAAAATCGCTTTGTCATCGACTTGATCTGCATAATATGTTTTACGCTTTCGGTCAACTTCACGGTTGTAATTGTTTCCGATTTTTTCAGTATGCACCATCAAATCTGAATTGCCATTGATGAGATTGACATACTTATCTTTTAGACTTGGTTTATCTTTAGTTGCGTTACCCTTGTCATTATACTCTGAAATCTGACGGCTAATATAAATGACATTCATTGGTAAAGCTTTTAAATCAATCACAAGTTCTGTCAATGCTTGATTGAAATAATCATAGCCTTTACCATAGCTAATTTCAGATAATGACTTAACACTAAACTGACCGCAGACAGCAATTTTGATCATGTCGATAACATCGTCAATAACATCGACTACTACTGTTTCGTAGGTGTGTTCTTGTGTTTGCAAAGCCAGTAAGATTTCACTAAGCTGGTCGATAACTGATTTTGTAATACGTCCGCTCCTGTCTCGCGCATTGATTAATTGAATCGCTGGTACACTGTTAGCGCTAGCATTTCCGTCCGTGTTTAAGACAATTGGATTCGGAAACTCGTTGGCCAAATAGGATTTTCCGCTCATTGTTTCGCCGTAGATGAAATAGTTTCGTGGTGTGTCTCTCGGCACTTGTGGTTTGTTTTCTGGTAAAATAAACATTTATTCTCCTTTGTAGTAAAATTCAATAACATTGACATCATGCTGCTGACGACTTCCTGTTACTCGCCATAGGAGCTGGCGATAGTCATCATATTCACCGCTATCTTTGTCAACTGGGTCAAGAACGACAATTGTTTGAAATCGATACTGAAGACCATCAACACCAACACCAAGAACTTGACTTGTAGCAACAACTGTTTGATTATCAATGCCTTCTTTAACATCTCCTGTCCAAATTCCTGTATTTGGGTTACGTTCATGAATGACGTTAACAACCTGCTTAGACTTGCTAACAATCAGCATGCCGTGCGGCGCTCGTTCAATTAGACCGTCTAACTCTTTTAAAAGCGGAGTATTAGCATTAATTGCTTTAAGTTTTGGAAAGTTAACAGTCACACCCGTCTGGCTTAAGTAACGTTCAAACGTCTTGCGCCCAAACGATTGTTTAGCCATGGCTGTTTTGTCACCAACTGTTACTAAATTCATTTTTTTGAATTGCTTTAGTTTTTCAGGATTAGCAACAGGAACTGTCTTTTGGAAGAATTTGATTTCGTAGCCATTGTTTTTTTCGGCGTTCTCAATCTCTTCAATCTCTTCCCAACGCATGAAATTTGGTAATTTAGAAACGTATGTTTCATAGTCTCTAAAATCATCCCATTTCTCTTTTGAATAAGAGAATGGATCATATACCATCTTTCCGTGTGTTTTCTGCCAATCAAATTTTCTGTTAGGATTAGCAAACCCCCACAGCGTTTTTTCTAAAGGGTAAAAATTTTGTCCTTTTTTTCTAATCGGTGTGGCTGATAATCCTATCGTGTAATTGCGCTTTATTTTGGCATATGCTCGCACGTTTTTATCACTTGATACATTTTGCCACTCGTCAATAATGAGCACGTCACAAGCTATTTTTTGCGTTTTAACACGATTTTGCAAAGCTCTATCAGTTAGATAGATAACTTCAAAGTCTTTATCGAATTCAAATTTTTTAACAGTTTCTTTCCAACCGTCTAAAATAGCCACTCGATTGTTGACGATGATGACTTTATCGACGTGCTTAGCTTTGCATATTGATAAAGCGCAGATGGTTTTGCCTCGACCGCCTAAAGCTTCTAGAAAGATGCCGTGAACAGGATTTTTAACACTCTTTTTTACAGCTTCTTCTTGCCATTTTCTAAGCGTGATTTCGATGTTCAATCACCACCTTCCCAATGTCTTGAACCACTTCTTCAATGTCGTTTCGCATTGCGTAAAATAGCCCAAGTCGGGCGGCTGCTCGGCAATCTTGATGATGGCTTTTTTCAAATTTCCATAGACCCAAAATTTTTAAGAGATTATCTGGAATGTCAGACTTATAACCAGCATTGCGTTGCAAAATTAAATTCGGAAAGCACATTTCGATAAAAGCAATCGTCTCCAACACTGAATTATCTTTTGATTTGTCATTATCACGAGCTTCGAATTTTTCAACAACAACGACATCTGGCTCTAAATCAAATCCAATAGTTGTGTACCATTCTTTAAAACCTCGCATGCCATAACTTGCTACCCACGAGCATTCAAGCCTTGCATTGTCTAACAAAACAATTCCAGTTGTACTGGTTTTGATTTTGTTTGAAGATGGATCAATAGCTAAAATCTTCACGTTCCCACTCCTCAAACTCGTTACCAGTCAGACCAACCCATTCGACAAGAATAGTAGCAACATCTTCCATACCAAGCTGGTAACCAACAATTTCATGCTTCCAACAATGCTTATTCAATTCAATTTCATGGTTTAACCAATCTGTAGCATTATAGCTAATGCCGTCAAAATACTGTTTTAAAAAAATCATTTACCATATTCCTCCTCTACCAGTTCTGTTAGTACTGTTTCAAAATCACTAAAGTTTTTAACTTGCCTTTGTCTTTCGGCAAATAGTGCTTCCGTCGGAATATTATCGAAAATTGGTTGCCAACGTTCGATAATCTCTTGCATAGCTTCGTTGACCTCTTTTTCGATTTCCTTTGTAAATTCACCGTTTTTAATTTGCATAGTTTCGTTACTGACACCACCGTATTTTTCAGAAACTTCTGGTGCTAAAATCAATTTTTTGCGTTTATTAACATAAATTCTCAATCGTACGCCCTCACTTTCCATAATTGATAAATCTGTTCACTTTCACAATGTGGACATTCAAGCGGCGGGTAACTATCAATAATTTCCCAACGCTCACCACAATCCAAGCAGCGGTATTCGTATGTGTACATTATTAATCTTCTTCCTCTCTTTCGCCCCAGCACCCGTGCCATCCATCTGTGTCAAAGCCGATTAGCATGATTTCGTCGGTGTCAAAGTATTCATTTTCCATTTGCAGACTCCTCGAATTCTAATATTATTTCCTGCGTTTGCACTATCAACACCGCCGCTGTATAACCTTTCCAAAAATCTTTTGAAGCTGTTTCTAACAATAAATCATGCGTTTGGTACAATTTGTTAAGTACGTTATTTAAAACGTCAATTCTGATTTGCTTTTCAAAATCGTTGTCATCATACCCCAATAAATAAGGAACACTAACACCAAAGTAATCTGCTAGCTTTTTGGCTTTTTCAGGTTTTATGTTATTTCCCCCTTTTTCCCAATTTTGGATAGTTCGTTTTGATACTTCAGCAATATCAGCTAATTCTTGCTGGGTTAGCTTTTCTGCTCGCTGTAGTTCTCTTAATCTATTCATTGTCGTCCTCCTTAAATCGCGTCATCTGGCAAACCGTGCATGCGATTGTATGAGATTTGATTTTCTTCCCACGGAAAACGTTTTGAATATCCGCGCTTTGGTTCTTCTTTCTTTCTCGCTCTCTTGCCGATAAATGGCAATGTTAGCACGTATAGCAGTGCTGCTAAACTAAAGCAGATAATAAATAAGTCCATGTTAAATCTCCTTTATTTCAAAATCTTTGACATGCTTGTGATAATTGTCTTTTTTTAAAAACTCGATAAACAATTCCGCTTGAGGTCTGCATCTAAACGCTCCTAAAAGTTTCGGAATTTGTCCTTCACCAAAATTTATCCAAACCTCGCAATCAAATGTGTTGGTAACAAGGTCATCAGGTGTTGTTCCCATATAATCAGCAATCTTTTTTAAATTAGTTTTATTTGGGTAGTTTCTCATATGTTCCCAATTGTTCACTACAGCTTTTGACACTCTAAACAGTTCGCCGAACTGCTCTTGTGTCATGCCTTGATTTAAACGAAATTGTTTAATTCTTTGTCCGATGTTCATGTTTATAGCTCCTTGATTCTTTCTAGGTATTCTTCAACTTCGCTTTCGGTCAGATAACCTAAAATACCGTCATCATCGTCATCGAAAATTAATTTTCTGCAGCAAATGCGCCAATCGTTAATATTGCCTTGTATTACAGCCATTTCTGTTCCGTACGAGTATGAATGGTTTACTACGCTTGCGCCATACCCGTTCTCAAAGAAGTAAATCTTTTGATGACCGTCATACAACGGACGTTCTAAAACTAAATACTCATCCATGTTAAATATTTCTCCATTCATTTTTAATCCATTCCTTTACTGCATCTCTTGGAATTCGATATATCTTGTCGTTCTTCTTAATGACAGGCATTCCTTTTAAAATGTAATATTTCAACGTGTCATCGCCGACACCAAGCCACTTTCTCGCTTCGCTTTGCGTCATCAGCGGGCTAAATTGATTATCTTTATCCAAGAAATCAAGTTTGTTTGCTAAAACTGACGTTACTACTGCGTCAATCTTAACTTCAATTAATTCAGCAATATCGTTCATTTTTTGCCTCTTTTCTGGTATACTGTAAGTAAGTTATTTTTTTGTAAGTCACTGATTTTTCAGTGGCTTTTTTTGGTATAATCATTTCGAAATTCAGTAAATCTTAATAAAATCATTTACTGTTTTAATCAACTCAGAAACTGCTTTGATAGTTTCTGGGTCTTTTTTATCAGATTCCTGAATGACTTCTTTTAAGTACGTGAATGACACTTCTGTGAATTCAGTGATTCTTTCTTTTGTAGCCATATTTACCCCTTTTATTCTGTTAATTTAATCTCAACACCATCAACTAAAAAATATGTTCTACCTTTCTTGTCTTTGAACGCATCATATTCAAGGGCTTGGAACATATCATCGATGTTGTCGGCTTCAAAAAGAAATATTCTTTTGAAGCCTTTTTTGTAAAAAACGATAATACTTTGGCTTTTCATGTGTTATCCTTTCTGAATTTGATATAATATAATAAAAACCAATGAGGTGCTGTATGATTATCATTTCACGAAAAGCTAGAAAATTATTAAAATCATTGCTTGATATTCGAAAATCCCAAGAATCTCCTCGCATTAAACCTGAACAGTATGAAAAACTGATAGATGAACAAGGCGAACCGCTCGGCGAATTAATTCACCACAAATTAGTGGTTCAAGACATTGGTCACGACATCGGCGTTACCGACGAGGGGATTTATTTTTATCAAGCTTACAAAGAACACAATAAGTTTGTTTGGTTGACTTCGTTTTGGTTTCCGCTAGCTGTTGCTTTCGCAACGACTGTTATCACACTAATTGTTAATTTTTTATTTTTTAAATAAAATCCAAAAAATTAACGTTCCTAGAAACACCCCTATAAGACTTCCGATAATTGCCAGTGCAATATCGTATCCGTCTAAATTCCACTCAAAGAACTCTTTGAGTTTTTTTAGTTTTTTCATGTATTATCCTTTCTTAACTTTGTGACTTTACTATAACTTGAATTAAATTCAAGTTTGTTTGTAAAAAAATATCACGCTCCTAGCAAGTCAAAAGAAGAAACATGATAAGTCAAGCATAGCTTAACCAAGTTTTCGGGTGAGATTGAATACACATTCTTTTCCCACGAACCAATAGTTTGAGCGCTTACGCCAAGCGTTTTGCCGAATTCTTTTTGATTCATTTTTTCTCGCGCTCGAATTTCTCGAACTGTGATGTTTGGTTTTAAATCTTTCACTCGTTAGCTCCTTTCTTAACTTTATGACTTTATTATAACTTGAATTAAATTCAATGTCAACAGTTTTATTGATTTTTTTTCAAGTTTTTTTGTTTTTTAAACAATTTCTCTTGATTTTAAATCAAATATACTATATAATAGCACTTGTAAAAAGTAAAAAAACATAAAAGAGGTAAAAAATGACTGAAGAGTATAGGCGTGGACGGAGAATTGAAAATCTTCGAACACAAAAAGGGTTAAGTCAATTAGAATTGGCTACAAAAATGGGCTATAAATCAGATTCAACTATTTCAAAATGGGAAAAAGGTTCTAATATTCCGACTGGTAAAAAGCTGGCAATGTTAGCTCAAATTTTAGGGACTACTTCTGACTACATTCTTTTCGGAACTGAGCCTAATAAGCCGGCCGTCGACCTATCAACGTTGCGTGACAACGTCGTGTTATTCGATGGTAAACCACTATCTGATGACGATGTAAATAAAATAGCTCAAATTATCGAGCTATCTTTGGGAGTGACAGGAAGTGACAATAAATGAGATTGTAAAACAATATAACATTAAACTATGCGAATACCCACCAAATTTGTGGGATAGAGCGGGGTTCTACTACGCCCCGCTTCGCACGGTTTACGTTAATAGTGCGTTAACAGAAAAAGAAAAGAAAAAAGTCATCTATCATGAACTTGGACATCTAGAGCATGATGCCAGCCAATACGACAGACGACGAGAATTGTTTGAAATTCAAGCAAATAGAAATATGATTCAATCTATTTTGAAAGAAGAACTTTCTGATTGCGATGAAGAAGAAATTAAAAATTTTAACTATATTCGTTTTATGGAGAAGTATGATCTAATTACTACTTTAGACGAAGAATTGGTTAAAGAAGAATTTTTGAAATTAATTAGTTAAAACTACGTGCAAATACTAAATCACATTTTAAAACTGCTAGGAGATTAAAAATGAAATCTTATTTAAAGAAAATTTCAAAAAAACATATTTTGATTATTAGTTTTTTATGTCTAATTTTACTTGTACCTATCGCCTTTTCAATGACACATACCAGCGACTCAAAGACAAGTAAAGTAAGAACGACACAAACCACAAGCAAGAGTTCAAAGAAAAAAGAAAGTTCTAGCTCGACATCAAGTACAAGCTCTTCCGCTTCTTCTCAATCTTCAAGCGAGTCAACAACTGAAGCTCAACAAGCCGAAGCTCCTGCTACTCAAACAGAGCAACAACCACAAGAGCAACAAGAAGCACCTCAACAGCCTGTTACACCGGCGCAACCAAGCCAAGAGCAAATTCAACAAGCTCAAGAGCAATATGGATACACTCCCGGCTATGGAGGATATTATCCATCTGATGAAGAAATAGCCGATGATCAAGCACGTCAGCAATGGTATGATGACCAAGTTCAATGGGGAATTGAACAAGGCTATATAGACCCAAATACTGGTGACTATATAGGTCAATAAAACAAAAAATCCCTCACACTCTCCTTCGCCAAAATTTGAGTGTAAGGGATAATTGGTAGTATAGTAAAAGAACCTGCGCGCGTAGGTCTCTTTACTATACTCATTTTACCATAGAAATGAGGAAAAAAACAATGGCATTCTATAGAAAGAAAAAATCAGGTTGGCAATTCCGGATCAGCTACAAAACAGCCGACGGGAAATACAAAGAAATTTCTAAGAGTTGCTTTAAAACAAAAGCAGAGGCTGTCAACGCTGCGGCCATCGCTCAAAAAGAGTTGTCAGAAGGTATTCATGAAGATAAAGATATAACACTTGCTGATTATTTCAAAAAATGGATGGAAATTTACAAAAAACCTGAAGTCGACCCCGAAACCTATTCAAAATACAAATTTACCCATAAAGTTATCAAAGAATATTTCAAAAATGCAAAGCTGTCCAAAATCACCGCTACTCAATACCAAAAAGTCTTTAATAATTTGAGTGAACGATATGTCAAGGAAACCGTGAAGCGTATTAATTCGAATATCAGGCAAGCGGTTAAAGTGGCAATACACGAAGGCAGTTTAAAAAAAGATTTCACAGTATTGGTAAAGATACATTCGTCTGTTGAATCCAAAAAAGAAGAGGACAAGTACCTTGAATTAGATCAACGTGCAGAATTTATTGAAAGTGTTAGCAAGACGATTCAATATCAATCTAGCTTCTTTTGCTATGTTGTTGCTAAAACAGGTCTGCGGTTCTCTGAAGCGCAAGGTCTAACGAATGATGACAAATGCATTAATCGCAAAGAGATGTATGTATATGTTTTTAGAACGTATAAAATCAATGGCGCAAGGCGCGGCTGGGGTAAAACTAAAAACCCACAATCAGTTCGAAAAGTACCGATTAATCAAGAATTTCTAGATATGCTTGATAAGTATTTAGCGACAGGATTCATACAAAACAGCGACAATAGATTATTTACCAGAGTTTCAAATAACATGGCCAACAAACTAATTAAAAAACGAACTCAAACGGACGTTACTTGTCACGGTTTGAGGCACACATATGTAAGCTTTTTGATTTACCATAACGTTGACGTTGTTTCAATTGCAAAATTAGTTGGACACAAAGACGCAACCGAAACTTTGCAAACCTACGCCCATTTGTTTGAGAAAAAACAAGACGAAGTTTTCGACTTTGTCCGAGGCATTGCCTAGTTTTCGGGCTGTTTTCGGGCTAGCCCACTTTATAACGTAATAAAAGCCTTGATATCAAGGCTTTTTACAATAGGTTCAATCTCCCCTGCCGGAATCGAACCAGCAACTACTCCTTAGGAGGGAGTTGTTATATCCATTGAACTAAGGGGAGCTATGAAAAAATCTGTCACAAGGACAGATTTTTTCAATCGAAAAGTTATCGCCAAAATTAACGACGGATTTCTTTAATACGAGCAGCTTTACCTTGCAATGCACGCAAGTAGTAAAGTTTAGCACGACGTACTTTACCGTGACGAACAACTTCGATTTTTTCTACACGTGGAGTGTGAACTGGGAATGTACGTTCAACACCGATACCACTTGAAATTTTACGAACTGTGTACATTTCTGAGATCCCTTGACCTTTACGTGAAATTACCACACCTTCGAAAACTTGGATACGTTCGCGGCTTCCTTCGACAACTTTTGCGTGAACACGAACAGTATCACCAGGTTGGAATGCAGGGATGTCAGTACGTAGTTGACCTTCAGTCAAACTTTGAATTAATGGATTCATTTATTTATTCTCCTATCTTACTAATCATTAGGTGCTTGTCCCAGCGGATTAGCCGTATTATTAGTGCGTCCATTACACACTCTTCTTATTTTACCAAAAATCACCATATCTGTAAAGCAAAATAGCTGACTTTTTTGAGTGTTTTTTCTAGAATGTCAAAACCTCTTGTCCTGTGTAAATAGAGTGTTTTCGATTAAGGCTGTAAGCAAAAATCATAATTAAAGCAAAATATGGCAAATTAGCAAAACCAAAGACTTCTCCTCCGATAAAAATCGGAGCTAAAAGTGTATTTGTGGCACTACCAAAGACGCTGATGTAACCTGCCGCTGCAACAAATTCAACTGGCAAACCAAAAATATTTGCTAAAACAACACCGAGTGATGCACCGATAGCAAAGAGCGGTGTGACCTCACCACCTTGAAAACCGATTGCTAAAGTTGCCACAGTCAAGACTAGTTTCAATAACCAATCATAAAAGTAAATGTCTTTCCCAGAAAAACTAGCATCAATCAGATTAGTTCCAAGACCTGAATAACGTCCATGATACAACATCAAGAAAAGAAGACTAAGCACAATCCCACCAAATAAAATACGATAGTAGGGATTATACATGACCTCTTTGGCTTTTTGTTTAGCATAGGCAAGTAAAGCAGCAAAGGCATTGCCGACTAGTCCAAAAATAAGTCCTAGCAAAGCAAGTTTGCAAAACAACAAAGCATTAAAAGTTAGTGAAACATTGACAAAGTGAGCAAATTTCTCTAATCCTAAAACATGTGATGTTGCACTCGCCACAAATGAAGCAATTGTCATTGGTAAAAGAGCTGGTAATTGTAATTTGCCAAGAACCAATATCTCAAGTCCAAAAAAGACAGCCGCCAATGGCGTTTGAAACAAACCGGCAAACCCAGCTGCCATACCCGTTACAAGAAACAAGCGAGAGCTATTTTCAAAAGAGAAAAACTTGCTAAAAGCATGTGAAATCGTCGCCCCAAGCTGGACAGCAACACCTTCACGACCAGCACTTCCTCCAAAAAGATGAGTTAGCCAAGTTGCTACAGTTACCAAAGGTAACATGACCAACGGAATTTCTTTTTCAGCTTCTTGACTAACCGCAAAAAGTAGCCCCATTCCTTTGCTAGCTCGAGCATCCGCTTTTTGATAAAGAAAAACAATAACCATCCCAATCAACCCCAAAAAAGGAATCACATAATTGAAATGACTAGTTCGAAAGTCACTAAGTATGAGTAAGACGCGACCGAATACAGTATCAACACAACCTATCAGAAATCCAATAAGAAGACTTACGCCGATTACTTTTACAAGAACATTGTAAGAATAATCTTGATTATCTTTTAAGTTTTTAATCATGAGAGCTACCTTCTTAATCTAAATCAGCCTTTAATTGTTTAGCTTGATAATCGCGAGAATTTTTCATGATATCTGCAAAAGTATTGACCAGCGTCGTTTCAAAATCCTTATTTTGAACGCGACTAGCAACTTTATTTAAGACTACTTTTTCACGACTAGTATCTAAAATAGCTTTTCCAGTAGCTCTCTTATAAGCTGCTACTTGAGTCACTAGAGCTATACGTTTTTCCAGAAGGGCTACTAACTCTTGGTCTACTTGATCGATTTCTTGACGGATAATATTCAAATCTTTTACTGACATTTTTCCATATCCTTATCTTTTTTATTTCTACTATAAAGATGACTTATTCTTTTTTCGTTTAAAATAAGTTCCTATTAAACTGATGGCAATAAAAATAACAAGCAGTACAATAATCAGTCTTAAATTTCCCGCAACAACCGCATCTCCACCTAAAGCATACAATAAACTACTCGGTGCTACTCCGATTGTAACGTAGAGAAACCATCTGCGCCAAGGCAATTTGATTTTTGCCACGTGATAATTGATGAGTAGGGTTGGAATCACAGGAATCATGTAACCTAGCATAATACCCAGTTCTTGATTTTCAACAGCATCGATGACATTTTTGAATCCTGCAAAATATTTTTTCAACTTGATATCATTGTCCTTTAAATCAATCATTTTCAGAATTCTAACAAAGATAAAATTGCCAAGGATATTTGCTGAGAGATTCATCAAAAAGCCAATAGCAGGGCCATAAATCAAGCCATTAAAGATAGCAAAAATCGCATTCGACATAAAAGGAATGGCTGCTGTTAAAGCTGTCAAAAATAGCAAAATAGTGATATTCATCAGATTTTTTGTTCGCAACTGCATCAAAAACTGTGTTAGAGTTGTTTTTGAACTAGATTGCCAAAAAGCGGCAATCAGTTGCCAGTGCCTGATGACATAAATCATAAAATAGCCACAAATACTAAGCAAACCAAGAATCACTAATAACTTGCGTAGCTGACCATATTTGTACTCATGTTTTTTCATATTACTTCCATTATAAAGAAAAGTTTATCTCTTGACAAGAAGACTCAAGAGATAAAAAGATTATTTCTAGAATTTTCAAATATTTACCCGATAGAATCTTCCATACTCATAGTAATCAAACTATTCATTTCGACGGCATATTCCATTGGAAGTTCTTTGGTGATTGGTTCCATAAAGCCATTAACAATCATAGCTGTTGCTTCTTCTTCAGAAATTCCTCGGCTCATCATGTAGTAAAGTTGTTCTTCAGAAACTTTTGAAACCTTAGCTTCATGTTCCAAAGACACATTTGAATTATGAATTTCATTAAATGGAATAGTATCTGAGCTTGATAAGTCATCCATTAAAATCGTATCACATTCAATGTGTGATTTTGAGCCTTCACTATGCTTGCCAAAGTAAACTGAACCACGATAGTCAGTCTTTCCACCATCCTTAGCCACTGATTTTGAAATCAAGGTTGATGAGGTATGTAGAGCATTGTGATAAACTTTACAGCCAGCATCTAGATGTTGACCATAATTGGCAAATGCCATGGAAAGCACTGACGTTTTGGCGTGTGGACCATCTAAAATCGAACAAGGGTATTTCATATTGACCTTACTTCCGAGGTTACCATCAATCCAATCTAACATGCCGTTTTCTTCGACCTTACCACGTTCAGTTACCAGATTATAAACATTGTCAGACCAATTCTGCATAGTCGTGTAACGAAAACTAGCATCACGTTTGACAATAATTTCTACCGTTGCTGCGTGAAGGCTATTGGTTGTGTAATTGGGAGCAGTACAACCTTCAATATATTGAATTGAAGCTCCTTCATCGACAATAATCAAACTACGTTCAAATTGCCCTGCATTTTCACCATTAATGCGGAAATAAGTCTGTACTGGAATATCACATTGCACGCCCTTTGGCACGTAAATAAAAGTTCCACCTGACCAAACAGCACCATTTAAAGCGGCAAATTTATGCTCACTATTTGAGACAATTTTTCCAAAATACTCCTTAAATAAGTCTGGAAATTCTTGCAAAGCTGTGTCAGTATCGGTAAAGATAATTCCTTGTTTTTGGAACTCTTCTTTCATATTATGATAAACCACTTCAGACTCGTACTGAGCTACAGCACCAGAAAGGTAATCACGTTCAGCTTGTGGAATCCCCAAACGCTCAAAAGTTTCTTTAATCTTATCAGGAACATCATCCCAGTCATTAACCTTCTTATTCGCTAGCTTTTGGAAATAAATGACATCATCAAAGTCAATTCCAGACAAATCAGGTCCAAAATCTGGCATGGGAAGTTTATAAAACAACTCCAAGCTCTTCAAACGATAATCAAGCATCCATTTGGGTTCATGCTTGTAAGCAGATATGTTTCGCACGATTTCTTCTGTTAGACCCTTACCCGTCGAATAAGTCGGGGTAAGATCATCGTGAAAACCATAATCGTAATCTCTATTTTTGGTCATAATGACACCTCACTTTATAAAACATTCTTTATGAAAGGAAGAGAAAAAAGAGATTGGAGCACACTCCAACCTCAGTTTCTTATTTAGTTTACTTTTTCAGAAATAGTTTCTGCGAAAGCTTCTAGATTTGCAATATCTTCATCTTCTGCAGATAAGTCAACTTTAACTGAATCCGTACCTTTTGTTGCACCAGTCAAGGCAAATTGTGCTTCAAATTCGTCAACTGCTTTACAGAAGTAATCGTAGAAAGTATCACCAGATCCGACAACACCGAAGATTTTATCTGTCAAATCAACATCTGCAAGATCTTCGTAAAAATCAACGATTTCATCTGGCAATTCGCCATCTCCGTATGTGTATGATGCAACAATCGCAACATCAGCATCTTCAAAATCAGCTGCGTCAACTGTTGTACATTCGTCTACTTCGACAGTGTGTCCAAGTTCTTCGAACTTATTTCCAACAATGTCAGCAATTTCTTCAGTATTTCCTGTCATGCTGGCATAGACAATCTTAACTAAAGCCATAGTTCCCTCCAAACATAAATTACCACTATTGTAGCATAATTTTACAGAAATGTTTTATATAAATTGTCAATTTTCGATAATAAATCAGCTTTTTGAGCTTCTGTTGTAAACGATGCTTGAATAGCATTTTTATTAAATGTTAGGAAATCATCAACTCCAACACCAAAATATTTAGCAAAGAGCGCGTATTCTCTTGTTAGGCTGGTGTCAGAAACCGTACGGTTATCAGTGTTAATGGTAATCTTAGCGCCAGCATTTTTCAAAACAAGAAAAGGAAACTCAGCTAAAGATTTCGCAGCTTTGGTTTGGAGATTGCTTGTCAAGCATAGCTCAGCTGTTACCCCTTTTTTGACAAATTCTTGAATCAATTCAGGTTGATCATAAATGGCCGTGGTATGTCCGATACGCTTGATACCAAGAGCAATGGTATCCGCAATGTAATGAGCGCAACCACATTCACCAGCGTGAAATGTCAAAGGAAGCCCTAACTCCTGAGTATGCTTAATGATAGCCTCTAATTCTGCAGGTGGAAAATCTAGTTCATTTCCTGCAAAATCAAAACCAGCTAATCCTTTATCAGCTAACTGGACGACATGGTCAAAAATATCACGCGTCACATGTGCAGGTGATTGTTTCATGCCACAGACAAGAACCTTAGCGGCAATGCCAAAATCTGCTTCTGCCTGCTTAAGACCTGACAGAACTGCTTCAACGGTCTCAGAAGCTGTCAATCCTTCATCCATTGAAAATTCAGGTGCAAAGCGAATTTCAGTATAAATGACATTTTCCTGCGCAGCTTGTCTAGCAACATCATAAGCAGCCAAATGTAGAGCTTCTTTCGTCTGCAAAAGCGGACGGACAAAATCAAACGCTTTTAAATAATCCATCAAGCTTTCTGCCTCAGCAGGTGCGGTAACTAAGTCCTTTAAATCTTCATCTGCTGCTGGAACAGCAATATCTGCCATATCTGCTAATTGACGAATTGTCTCTAGTGAGATGGAACCATCCAAGTGACAATGAAGTTCTGTTTTTGCCAATTCTTTTAATGTTGTTGTATCCAAGTTAGCCTCCCTAATTAAATTTTTTTAGCTACTATCTTAACACATTCTTTTTACTTTGCAAAGAAATTTTTCTTAAAAAATAAGTCACAGGATTTTTCCTGCAACTTATCCAAGTTTTAGCTTAAAATAGCTGTTTGTAAAGAGCGATTGTTTCTTCCAATTTATCTTAGGTATGAAGTCCTAGTCCTTTAGCCACATCACGGAAAGTTGCTAGAACATGTTTGACATTTTCGCGTTCGACAATTGGCAAAGTCATCGCACAACAAACACAATGTAGTAAATGATAAACGGCACCATGTTGGTGTGCCATAGCATGCACATAGCCAAGACCTGCATTATTAAAAGCCATACCACCCAAGAAAATAGCATTAACCATGGCTTCTCGCGCTTCAAGGTCATGACCATCGGCAACTGCACGCGGCAAGTATTCTTTGATTAACTCAATCGCCCCAACCGAAAGTTTTTTCGTTGCGGCGTAAGCACCTGGTGTTACCAATGCTTCGATAGCGTGAGTTAAAGCATCCAGACTAGTTGCGGTTGTTAATGACTTAGGCATTGAAACCATTAATTCTGGGTCATTGACTGACATCAAAACTAGGCTATTTTTATCAACCATAACCATTTTGACTTTGCGTTCTTCATCAGTGATAACATAATTAATGGTAATTTCAGCTGAAGTTCCTGTCGTTGTACTAATGGCAATTACTGGTAAGCCTGTTTTTTCTGATTTATGAACGACTTCGTAATCCAGAGGTCGACCACCATTAGTAGCTAGGATAGATATACTGCTGATAGCATCCTGAGGTGAACCATCTCCAAGAGAAATGATGAAATCACAACCATTTTCTTTTAGGACTGCTAATCCTTCTTCAACGTTTTTAACGGTTGAGTTAGGGTCAACATCACTATAGACAACGTAGTCAATGTTTTCAGCATCAAGCGGTGCCGTTACTTTAGGTAAAATACCACTCTTAGCAATAAAATGGTCAGTTACCAAAAGAGCTTTCTTATAACCATATCCCTTGATGTAACTACCGATTTCCTTAACAACACCACGTCCAATAAGATTAACAGCTGGAGCATAAAATACTGACATGAGCATATCCCCCTTATGATTTTTTTATTTTTAGAAAACGTTTAGATTTATTGTTTTAGCACTTTACTTCTAAAAATTAAAAATAAAACCTTAGATTTATTTCAAAAATCCTCATTACCACCTCGCAGTCATTTCATGCTATAATAGGGTAAATCTCTAGCTTACAAAGGAATTTAGATATGAATACATTTGAAGAAATTTTCGAAAAGATAAAAGCTTACGATACCATTATCATTCACCGTCATCAACGTCCTGATCCTGATGCACTAGGTAGCCAAGCTGGTTTGCGTGAACTCATCAAGCACAATTTTCCAACTAAAAAAGTTTTAGCAACTGGTTTTGATGAGCCAACTCTTGCATGGATTACAACAATGGATGAAGTCTCTGACAGCGACTATGATGGGGCTTTGGTCATTGTCACTGACACAGCAAACACTCCACGTATCGACGATGAGCGCTACACAAAAGGCGATTGCCTCATTAAGATTGACCACCACCCTAACGAAGATGTTTATGGTGACCTCTTGTATGTCAATACTAACGCCTCAAGTGCCAGCGAAATCATCTCTGACTTTGCTTTCTCTACTGGCTTAGCCCTTTCTAGCGAATCTGCCCGCTTGCTTTACTCAGGTATTGTCGGAGACACCGGACGTTTCTTATACCCAGCTACAAGCAGCAAAACATTCATGATTGCAAGTAAACTTCGTGAATATGACTTTGATTTTTCAAGTCTAGCTCGCCAAATGGACTCTATTTCATTTAAAATTGCGAAACTTCAAGGCTTTGTCTATGATAACTTAGAAGTTGATGATAATGGGGCTGCGCGTGTGGTGTTGACGCAAGAAACTATGAAAAAATACAATGTCACTGAAGCTGAAACTTCTGCTATTGTTGGAGCTCCAGGTCGTATCGATTGTGTTCAATCTTGGGCAATTTTCGTTGAACAAGCTGACGGTAACTACCGTGTTCGCTTGCGTAGTAAAACACAAGTCATCAACGAGATTGCTAAACGTCACAACGGAGGAGGTCACCCACTTGCCAGCGGAGCCAATTCTTACAGCCTTGAAGAAAACGAGCAAATCTATCAAGAAATCAAAGATTTACTAGCCTCAAAAAACTAAGCTCAGGCCTGCTGTAGAGCGTTTTTTAACAATTATATTTCAATTCAATTATTTTGCACAAAAGTCTTGTCAAATATCGCATTATTTGATAAACTATAGAAGTTAAAATAACTATGGTGCATAAGAAATCATCATGGCAGAAAGGAAATCTTTTAACAATGAAACAAAATATCCACCCAGAATACCGTCCAGTAGTATTCATGGACACAACTACTGGTTACAAATTCCTTAGCGGTTCTACAAAAGCTTCTAACGAAACTGTAGAATTTGAAGGCGCTACTTACCCACTTGTACGTGTGGAAATCTCATCAGATTCTCACCCATTCTACACTGGTCGCCAAAAATTCACTCAAGCAGATGGTCGTGTGGATCGCTTCAACAAAAAATACGGTTTCACAAAATAAGAAATCGCATTTACTACAAGAAGTCATTTCGAGCAATCGAGATGGCTTTTTTGTTTTTCCGTAAATAGGGCAACAAAAAAAGAGCTTACGCTCTTTTTATCTAATATAAGCTAACCAAGCTTCGTCTTCTGCTAGAATGTCTGAACTAGTGTATGAACCGCGGTGTTTGTTCCAAACGTAGTTCGGATTAACGGTTTTAGTAGGTTGATTATTTTGTTGAGTTTGGTTATCTTGTTCGGTAGTTTCTTGAACTTCATCGGTTACCAACGGCTCATCATAGCTTGTTAAACCATACTGCTCAATTAAGGCATTTAACTTATCTGCGTAAGCAGTATCTGTGGCATAACGACCAGTTAGAGCTGCTGTAGCATCTTGATAAGAAGAGGTATTTGACTTCCAAGTATCCGCATAAAGATTCCAACTTAGTAAATTAGCATAGTCATTAAGTGAGTCTGCTAAGCTGTTGTATGAACGAAAGGCTTGGTCAATCTCATAAGTGTTTCCACTACCATCGTCTTCCCAAGTCTGCATGACGACTGAATTACCATTATAAGCCCCTTTTATCCCAAAGAAATTATAATAAGGTTCTTGGCTAAGTGCTGATTGGCCACTACTTGATTCTAAAACAGCTTGAGCAATCATCACTGAAGCATAAAGATTTCTTTCTTGACCAATCTGTCGAGCTGTCTCACCGATACTTGTAATAAAATCAGCTGTCGCTGTTGGGGAAACTTGTCCTGATTCAGCAATAACAGCGTGAGCTGCATGTCTGAAAGTGAGGTTAATTCCCAATGTTATACAAGTAACTAAGGTCGAACAAACTAAAAAGAATTTTGTCACTTGCTTGTCTTTCACGTGGCCTCCTAAAATGTAAGTGCTATCTTAACCCATTATAGCAAAGTTTTCATAAGCTGGCAACGCGATGTCCTGCTCTCAAAAATCAACTTTTTCTACCACTTCTCTTAAAAAAGAAAAGGCTTGAATCACTTGATTCAAGCCTTTAATTATTTTAGTGAGCAACAAGGTGTTGGGCAATTTCTTGACCAGATTCTTTAGCTGGGAAGTAAGTTGGCCAGTGTTCCATTTCTTTTAGAATTTCATCTTGGCTACTGTTACCCCAGAAAAGATGGAAGTGTTCAACATCTGTTGATGTGATATTGTGGTCGCTAAATTGAATGTATTTGAATTCGCCAGCGTCTTTGTCATCTGTTTCAAAAAGATAACGAACACCACGGTTACCTTTTTCGTATTTCAAAATTTTGTAACCAACGTATTTGTAAGTGTAGGTATGTTTTTCACCATTTTGAACAAAAGTAACTTTATTTTTCTTACCATCAATGATGATTTGTTCAACATCAGTTTGGTAGCCTTTTGTGTAATAGTCTTTAACTTCTTGAGCAGTTTGTTCACCTTTTGAAGCTTTGGCTTTATAAGCCCAGACAGGATCAAGTGTACCATCAAGAAGGTATGGGTAAGCAGATTGCCATTTTCCTGTCCAGTCACTTAATTTACGATCAGTAACGTCTTTATCTTTGAAATAGCCGTGCTGAACAGTTTTGGTATCATCTGTTTCAGCTTTGATTTCTTTACCTTTAACGTCAGTTGTCAATTTCAAAGCTTTCAGATTTTCTTTCATGACTGAGAAGTAATCTTCGCCAGCTTTGATTTGTTTGTTAGTTAAGCTTTCTAGCGGATTTAAAACTTTTGTTTTTACACCAGCTTCATCTGCTAACGTTGCGGCAACTTTACTTGACGCATTTTCTTCAAAGTAAATGTATTTGATATCGTATTTTTTAACGTATTTTGTAAGGCTTGCAATACGTTTTGCTGATGGTTCTACTTCTGGGGAAATTCCAGCAATTGAGATTTGGTTCAAACCATAATCAAGTGCTAAATAACCAAAAGCAGCATGCTGAGTGACGAAGCTTTTTTGTTTAGCATTCGAAAGTCCATCTGTGTAGGCTTTATCTAAGTCATTGAGTTTTTCAATGTAAGCTGCGCTATTAGCTTTAAAAGTGTCAGCTTTATCAGGGTATTTAGCAACAAAAGTATCTCGGATATTTTCAACCAAGGTAACTGCGCGTTTTGGTGACAACCAAACGTGTGGATCATATTCATGACTATGTCCTTCATGCTCGTCATGGTCTTCACCTTCTTCTTCAGCTGTACCAGCCATGAGAAGCATATCACCGCTTGCTCGAACGATAGTTAGGTTATCAGAATTAATTGATTTTTTGACTTTTTTAACCCATGTTTCCATGCTATCATCCATGTAGACAAACATATCAGCATCTGAAATGGTAGCTACATTTTTGGTAGATGGTTCAAAATCATGTGGTTCAGTCCCTGCTTTAATCAGCATTGATACATTTGCTGTATCTCCCATAACAGCTTTGGTAAATTCATAGACAGGATAAAAAGTTGTTACAACTTTAATCTTGTCATCTGCTGCAACCTGCTTAATGTGGCTAACTTGCCAAACAAGCAAAAGCGCAAGTACATTTATCAATAAAAGAAATTTCTTCTTCATGATGGCTCCTTTTCTTAACTAGTTAATAGTTTACCAGTAAAGTATATCCAAACTTTCAACTTTTTGCAAGCTTTTTTTGTAAATTTTTTCGCCCCGCGTTGTAAAATGAGGTGCAACAAAAAAAGACATGCTCGTCTGATATACTAGAATTCCCCAACTCAGTATAGAAAGCAGATGAACATGTCCACTAATCATTCTACCAAAAAATCGTTATACTCACACCTTTCAGCATCTGAACGCGGAGAAATCAGCGTCTATCTCAAGATGGGAAAGACCCCATCTGAGATTGCTCGTCTGCTTGGGTATCATCGCTCAACCATCAGTCGTGAAATCAAACGAGGAAGTGTTTCTCAGGTTCAAGACAAGAACGGGAAATGAATCTACTCAACGATTTACTTTCCAGATAGTGGTCAACGTGTTTATGAAACCAATCGTCAAAAAAGTGCCTATTATAAACTATCGTACTGCTCCCGGACCTTCTTCAAGAAACTTGAGAAAGTCCTGAAAACGAAGCCTCGTTGTCACAGTGTCGATAGCTTTGTTCAAACTTACCGAGAAAAACATCCACTGGAAGTTATCCCTTCCACCTAGACAGTGTATCGTTACATCAAAGACGGACTGTTGAGGGTTAAACCGATTGATTTACCTAAGATGGTGAGTATCCGAAAACGGTCTAAAGTAACGCCTAAGGCCACGAAGAAAATCTTAGGAAAATCCATTGAAAAACGTCCGGAGTGTATCAATGACCGTTCTGAATTTGGACATTGGGAAATTGATCTCATGCTTGGCAAGAAGACCAAGGGGGAAGCTGTTGTCATGACACTAGTAGAGTGTCAAACGCGATTTGCCATCGCTGTAAAACTGGCTAATAAACAAGCAGAAACCATCAATAGGGCTGTTAAGAGCTTACTATCACAGTACCCTATTCGCTCTATCACATCGGACAATGGCTCAGAGTTCAGTAGTTTGTCAGACCTAAAGGTGTGGAAGTCTATTTTTCCCATCCTTATGCTTCTCATGAAAGAGGAACAAATGAAAATTTCAATGGTCTCTTGAGAGAGTTTCTCCCAAAAGGTGTCTCTCTTAACTCACTAACGACAGAAGAACTCAATCACTACGTCTCTGCTATCAATGACAGACATAGACAAATTCACAGGTATAAAACCGCAAATATTTTGTTTGGGCTAGCCCAAACAGCTTAACCTCTGGAACTCTAGTTATCAATGAACTTGTTGCACTTGAATTGACAAGTGAGGGTAAATTTTTTCGCTTTCAAAAAAATCCTCTGAAAAATTTCAGAGGATTCATTATTAGTCGCTTACTGAGAAGCGGTTTGTCATAAGATTGCTTGCATCAAAGAGGATTTTATTCAATAGTTTTTGTGTTTCTTCTTGGATGTAATCACTCATCGCTTGGTTTTCAACATCAAAATCAACGTTTTCTCCGTTAGCTAAAGCGGCATCAACACGTTTGATACGGGCATGTCCTGCTGCCATTGTTTTTTCCACATAAGCTTCAATATCACCTTCGTGTTGGTGGAAGTGTGGGTCAGCAATCGCTGCAATCAAACGATTTACCCAATAGAATGAGTCTGTTGAGACATTTTCGCCAGTATTTGCAAAATAAGCTGGTGTAGTTGAAATTTGAGTAAAGAATGGCACCATTGTTCCAAATGGCATTGAACCGTATGCCAACCATTGGATACCTGTTGTGTCGTGTGGTTGGTCAGGTCGCAATTGAAGAATAGCTGTTTGACTTGTGCGGTTGATACCAATTGTACGGAATGCGCGTTGTGTCACAGCATTTCCTTCTGGACCATATGGGTCAAATTCAGTGTCTTGATAGTGGTTGCTCAAAACGTATTTGACATCTTCGATAGTGACTTTACGATAAGGTTTTTGAGCCCATGGAATAAAGAAACTACGTGGGTCTTGCTCGATTTCTGGATTCAAGAAACGTTGCATTGCCCAAGCACGTGGTGTATTGTAGTGGCGGTCCTTATCACGTTGGCTACCAAAAGCATAGCGTGGATTGAAGTGTTCATTTGAGTATGTCAAATCCAAGTTATTATCTTCGATGAATTCACGCAAGTCACTTGAGTACATGTAATCATCAGGATTGTTAAATTCAAAATGGTCAATACCAAGTTGGTTTGGATTTGTCACATAACAATCATCTGGCACACGACGAGCAATCCAGCGGTGTCCACCGACAGTTTCTAACCACCAAATTTCATCAACGTCTGAAATAGCCACACCATTTGATTCATATGTTCCGTATTCTTCTAGGATAGCACCGAGGCGTTCTACCCCTTCACGCGCTGTACGGACATATGGAAGCACCAATGTTAGCATATCTTCTTCACCAATACCAGATTCAACGAGAGGGTCAGCTCCCAAAACACGCGCATTTGTCGTGATAGTTTCTGTCTCACTCATGGCAACATTGGCTTCGTTGATACCAGCTTCTCCCCAGATACCATCTTTACGCAAAGCATCTGGTACTGATGTATAGCGCATTGGGTTGTCTGGCAAATCAATCTCAAATGAAGACAAGACTGATTTGTAATGACGTGGTTGGTCTTCTGGGTTAACCACGATAAATTGTTTCGGTGTGAAGTCACCACTTTGTGAATCTTCAGTTCGAGCAATGATGGTTGAACCATCATATGACGCTTTTTTACCGACTAATATAGTTGTACATGCCATAATATGCTTCTCCTTAACTTTTTCTATAATTCATTTGCAATTTTATTGATTTTACGCAATCGATGATTGACACCGCTCTTGGTCAAGGTCCCCTCCAAGTGGTCTGCGATTTGCTGAATCGAGTAATCAGGATTTTCTACACGAATCTTAGCCACTTGTTGCAATTCAATTGGTAAGGTCTCAAGTCCAACGGTATCCATGATTTTAATGATGTTATTGATGGTCTTCATGCTGGCTGTCACGGTTTTTGCAATGTTAGCTGTTTCCACATTGTTGGCACGGTTAACGTCATTGCGCGTCTCACGCATAATCTTAACTTCTTCAAAGCTTTCTTTACATTCCATCGCTCCGATGACAATCAAGAAATCCATGATATCTTCAGCCTTTTGAAGATAAGTCACTGCTCCATTTTTATGTTCGATAACCTTTGCATCAAGGATAAATTTTCGCATCAAGTTTGCTAAATCTTCGGCGTGGTCTTGATAAACGGAAAAAATTTCCAGTTGATATTTTCCTGACTCTGGGTCACGAATGGTCCCAGTCGCCAAGAAAGCACCACGCAGATAAGCACGTCCCTTATCATCATCTTCTAGGATACTTGGGGTAATTCCCATTTCAATCCCAAAGAAAGAATCAGCCAGCTGCAAGTCGTTCAAAATTTCTCTGACATTTTTAGCAACAAAAACTGTATAAATACGATTCTTACGTAAATTTGTCCTTTGATGGTATTTAATCTCAGGCTGAACCTGGTAAATCGTTTCAATCAATTCATAGATATGGCGGGCTACTTTAGCATTTTCTGTTATGATTGACAAAGTTAGTCCAGCAGCTGTTAAGCCGAGGCTTCCTGACATTTTGATAATAGCTGATAGTTCACTCTTATCAAATCGCGATAAATTCAACAATTCTTCTTTAACTTTTACTGTAAAACTCATCGCTTCTTCATCCTCACAAGGTTCATTAATTCTTCAACGACATAGTTGCCATTGTGAAAAGCTCCGCCATTTTCCAAACGAAGAAAATCAGATGAAATCACTCGTTTGACTTGCTTACGAAGCCCTACAAAATCATGCTCAACTTGAACCAAGTATTCATCAAATTTATTGTGGTCCATGTAATCTTGCGGCACTTTTTGAATATTGACGAGAACCGTATCAATAACATCTTTACCAAGATGACGATTGAGCACTTCGACGTGGTCAGCATCCGTAAAATATTCGGTTTCACCATATTGCGTCATGATGTTACAAACATAAGCAACTTCAGCTTTGGTATCAACAAGTGCCTGCTTGATTTCAGGAATAACCAAATTTGGCAAAATTGATGTAAACAAAGAACCAGGTCCAAGGACAATCATGTCACTATCCATGATTGCATCAACTACTTTGCGACTGGCAGTTGGTTCGTCGTCATTGTAAGTATTGGTCACATAAACATGGTCAATCATTCCTTGATAACCAGCGATATGACTCTCACCAGCGACTTCATAGCCATCTTTAAAAACAGCATGCAAAGTCAATGGGTTTTCACTTGCTGGATAAATTTTCCCTGTAACGTGAAAGAATTTTGTCAAAATCTGCATGGCGCTGTAAGTAGAACCTTCCATTTCAGCGATTCCTGAAATGATAAGATTTCCAAGAGGGTGTCCAGCAAGCGGACCATCCCCTTCAGCAAAGCGATATTGAAAGACTTTTTCGTAAAACTTAGGCATATCACTCATAGCCACCAGGACATTTCTAAGGTCTCCAGGTGGTGTCAGTTGCATAACCGAACGCAAAGCTCCTGAACTACCGCCATCATCAGCGACCGTTACGATGGCTGTAATATCGACCTCTTCGTGTCTTAAACTACTTAAAATAACTGGAATCCCTGTTCCTCCACCGATAACGGTAATTTTAGGTTTTCTCATGAACGGTTCACAGTCTCCTTGCGACGATTTTTATCGCGGTGGGTTTCATTGACTACCCAGTCCGCTTCTAACTCTTCAGCTAAGCGATGAGCAAAGGCAACACTTCGGTGTTGACCTCCTGTACAACCAATAGCAATGGTCAATACAGATTTTCCTTCTTTTTTGTAGCCCGGCAAAATAGGTTTAATGAGACCAATCAAATGTTGGTAGAAATCTTCTGATTCTTCATGATTCATGACATAATCATAAACGTCTTTTTCAAGGCCAGTTTGATTACGAAGTTCTGGTTTGTAGTATGGATTTGGCAAGAAGCGTACGTCAAATACCAAGTCTGCATCGAGTGGTAAACCATATTTGAAACCAAAACTCATGACTTCAATACGAAATGAAGCTTGATTTTCATCACTTGTAAATTGTTCAGAAATTGTCTTACGCAATTGACGAGGGGTTAATTCTGTTGTATCAACCACATTTTGGCTCAAGTTTTTCAAAGGTGCAAGCAACTCACGTTCTAACTTGATTCCATCTAAAATACGTCCGTCAGCTGCCAACGGGTGACTACGACGTGTCTCTTTATAACGAGCTACCAATTCGCCATCTGTTGCATCTAAGAAAAGAATCTTGAAGTCGATTTTTGGATTTGAATCAATTTTATCTAAAACAGAAGTAATTTCGTTGAAGAAGAGACGACTACGCATGTCCACCACAAGAGCAACACGATTATTGTCACTTGTTTTTTCAACTAATTCAATAAATTTTGGCACCAAAGTTGGTGGCATGTTATCGATGGTAAAATACCCTAAATCTTCAAAGGATTGAATGGCAACTGTCTTACCAGCACCGCTCATCCCAGTTACAATAACTAAGTTAATCTCTTTATCAGACATTTTCTTCGCTCCTTCTCATTTTTTCAATTTGACCTACTAAACGCACCTGTTCTTCCTGCATACTCACTAATTGTTTTGTCAAAGAAGCTAACATTTCCGTTTGTAATTTCTGAATTTCTAGTAAATCCGACTGATCTTGCTGAACTAAGTGATCCAATTTTGTATGTAACAATCGAATACCTTCTTCTGATACCTTATTAACATTGTAATCATTCTTAGCTTGCAAGCGATCATAGTCAGAAGCACGGTTCTGGCTCATCATAATCAAAGGAGCTTGAAGCGCAGCTAGTGTTGACAAGGCAAGGTTTAACAAAATAAATGGATATTTGTCAAATACAATGCCAAAGGGCTTCAAAACATTCAAAGCCATCCAAACTCCCATAAAGCAGATGAAGGTAATAATAAAGGTCCAAGACCCACCAAAACGAGCCACATCATCCGCAATTTTTTGTCCAAAGGTGATCTTTCTGTCCAATTGGTCTTGGACATCTAAAGCTGTATAACCTTGGTGCTTAGTCGTGTCGTAAACAGCTTCACGGACGTAGTCATTTTTGCGATTAGCTTTATCGATAATCTCCTCTAAAAAAAGAAGACGGTAATAAGTCAGATTCTTATAGCTAATAAAGGCACCACTAGCAATATCAGGATGCTTCTTTTTGATAATCTCTTGTAATCTAATATCCAGAGAATCGATGATAACGCCCTCTTCAATTGGATAATCGTGATGATCAATGCTATCTTGTATTAGTTGTTTTTGACTCATAAGATCCTTCTTTCTGTCTCTTCCATTATACCAGAAATAAAACAAAAAAGCTGACTTCTCAGCTCTTTTCTACTAATCTTCTCGATCGATGATGACGCCTATAACAGTAAGGTGGCCGTTACTAACCAAGGTCAAAACCAAGCGGGCTAGTTCTTTTGCTGGTATTGAAAAATTTGACTTAATCCACCAAAGTAAAGTCCCTGTAAAAATACTCGTTAAGTAAGCCACAACAAAATCAGTCGGGACTTGCTCGCCAGATTCAGTGACATTTAGTTTCGCAAGCAAATGATCATATTTTTCATGTACCAAACTTCCAAATTCTTCTTGCATGACTTCCTGAGAAATGCTTTTTAGAACAATTTTAGCAATCGCAGCATTTTTCTCCAATCCATGATAAAACTCCGTTAAAAGTTTCTCAGCTCGCTTAACTTTTACGCGTTCACCATTTGTAATCTGTGCTGCATCAATCATGTCAGACATTTGCTCTAGAACTTGTTGCTGAATCCCTTTTTGAAGGTCATCTTTGTCCGCATAATGTGCATAAAAAGTGGCACGATTAATCATGGCTTCATCAGCAATATCTTGTACCGTAATTTTCTCATAAGGTTTCTCGCTGAGAAGTTTGGCAAAGGCATCAAAAATCAATTTTTCTGTTCTCAAATAACGAATATCAGTAAGTTTCATGAGCTATTCCTCCGAGATAAACAACAGATTGTCGGGGATGTGTTGCTTAAACAACACAAGTTAAAAAATTAGCGATTGCAATTGACAATGAGTGTTTTATAATACTATTATAACAAACACTCTGTTGAATAAGCAACATTCTGTTGTGACATTAACAGCGTGTGAGATAAGTAAGAAAGGATTGAAATAGTGTTAAAGAACAGTCGATGTAACTACATTATTCGTTGCTAGATAATGAGTCATTTTTAGGAATGATATTTATCTACTACCTTCTAACACTTTTAGGTTTTTTATTAATGTATAAAGCAGGTATAGATGTCGGATCGACCACTGTTAAAGTTGTCATTTTTGACGATAATTATCAGTTACTATTTTCAAGTTACGAGCGTCACTTTTCAGACGTCAAAACAGCAACTATCAAGGTTTTAAATGAAGCCATTTCTGAAATCGGCGATCAAACTGTCAGTATTGCCATTACTGGTTCTGGGGGTATAGGCTTATCTGATGTGGCTGAAATTCCTTTCGTCCAAGAAGTTATTGCTGCGACTACTACCGTTGAAAAATTCATTCCACAAACTGATGTGGTAATCGAGCTTGGTGGTGAAGATGCCAAAATGACTTTCTTTGGCGATACCCTTGAACAACGCATGAACGGAACATGTGCCGGCGGTACAGGAGCTTTCATCGATCAGATGGCTGGACTTTTAAAAACAGATGCCAACGGGGTCAATGAGCTTGCCAAAGGTTACGAAACCATTTACCCAATTGCCAGTCGTTGTGGGGTATTTGCTAAAACTGACGTCCAACCTTTAATTAATGAAGGGGCCAGAAAAGAAGACATTGCCGCTTCGATTTTCCAAGCTGTTGTCAATCAAACCATTGCTGGATTAGCTTCTGGGCGTAAAATCACTGGAAATATCGCCTTTCTTGGTGGACCGCTCTTTTTTATGAGTGAACTTCGTAAGCGTTTCATTGAAACCCTTGATATCAAACCAGAACATGTGATTTTCCCTGAAAATCCACAACTTTTCGTTGCCATAGGAGCTGCTCTTGATGAGAACCAAACTCAAATCAGCTTATCTGGAATCATTCATAACTTAGAAAATAATAGCTCACAATCTCTAGTTCCTAAAAATACTCTTGATGTTCTTTTCAAAGATCAAGCTGAACTGGATGCTTGGCACGCCCGTCACGATAAAGCTAGCGTTGAATACAAAGACATTACCACTGCTTCTGGGCCTCTTTTCCTTGGTATCGATGCAGGCTCAACTACTTCAAAAGTTGTCCTCACAGATCCTAAAGGAGCTATTTTATTCCAACACTACGGCAATAACCAAGGACAACCTCTTGAAAATGTCATTGCTATCCTAAAAGAACTTTACCATCAATTGCCAGAAGATGCTTTCATTGCTCGTTCTTGCGTGACTGGATATGGTGAAAATTTGATTAAAGCAGCTCTTCACGTTGATTACGGTGAGGTTGAAACCGTAGCTCACTTCAAAGCAGCTAATTACTTCAACCCAGGGGTTGACTTTATCCTTGATATTGGTGGTCAAGATATGAAAGCCATGAGTGTGCGTGATGGCGCTTTATCGAGTATCCAACTAAACGAAGCTTGCTCTTCAGGTTGCGGCTCATTTATTGAAACCTTTGCCAAATCTCTTAAATACGATGTCAAAGATTTTGCCAAAGTCGCTCTTCTTGCTAAGCACCCCGTTGACCTCGGTTCACGCTGCACAGTCTTTATGAACTCTAAGGTAAAACAAGTTCAAAAAGAAGGGGCAACTGTTGCTGATATTTCCGCAGGACTTTCATACTCTGTCATCAAAAACGCCCTTTACAAAGTTATCAAATTAAAACGCCCCGAAGATTTGGGTGAGAAAATCGTCGTTCAAGGTGGAACTTTCTACAATGAAGCCGTTCTTCGTGCCTTTGAACTCGTCAGCGAACGCGAAGTCGTTCGACCAAGCATTGCTGGACTTATGGGAGCTTATGGCTGTGCTATTATCGCTAAGGAAAAATACGAAGATGAATTAGCCAACCAAGAAGCTGCTCTTGAAGTCAGCGCGGCACAGTAAAGGAGGGATTGCATGACTGAAATATCACTTACAGCCAATCGCACAAAATCAAGTTTGATGGGACTTGAAGAACTTGATCACTTTACCACTCAAAAAGAGTTTACCCGTTGCGGCATGTGTGAAAATAACTGTGCCATAACGGTTACCATCTTTAACGACGGTTCAAAATTCGTTACTGGTAACCGCTGCGAACGCGGTGCTGAAAAAGTTACTAAAATCAAATTTGACCGTAGCAACCAAAAAGAAAATCTGGTTGATTACAAATATAAAAAAATCTTTAAATTTAAAGCACTGTCAAAACGTGACGCTGTCCACGGTGTCGTTGGGGTTCCACGTGTACTTAACATGTATGAAAATTACCCACTTTGGCACACTGTTCTTACTGACTTGAAGTTCCGTGTTCAAATCTCACCAAAATCAGACAAACGATTATTTGAAAAGGGAATTGAAACTATCCCAAGTGATACCGTTTGTTACCCTGCCAAAATGGTGCACGGTCACATTCAAAGTTTAATCGAGCGCAAAGTGGATGCCATTTTCTACCCTAGTGTCATTTACGAACAAATTGAAAATAGCAAAGCGCCTAACCACTACAACTGCCCAATCGTTCAAAGTTATCCAGAAGTCATCGAAAAAAACATGGACCCTATCCGCAATGGTGAGGTCAAATACTTCCATCCATTTGTTAACTTGGCCGACCATAAATCTGTTGTCAAATCACTTGTCAAAAGCTTTGCTGATTATAATGACATTACAGAAGCTGATATTCGCGAAGCCGTTGAACATGGCTATCAAGTCTTAACTGACTTCAAGAAAGATTTACAAGATAAGGCTGATGAGCTCCTTAGTAAACTAGCTCTCAACGACGAAAAAGCAATTGTGCTTTCTGGACGCCCATATCACCTCGACCCAGAAATCAACCATGGGATTGCTAACATCATCACCCAAGAAGGTTTCCACGTTTTAACAGAAGATATGGTAGCTGGACTTGAAGAAGTTTCAGGTTTACGCGTGGTTAACCAATGGGTTTACCACTCACGTCTTTACGCTGCTGCTAAAGTCGTTTCTAAAAATCCTAACCTTGAATTAGTCCAATTAAACAGCTTTGGTTGCGGGCTTGATGCCGTCACAACTGATCAAGTTGAAGAAATCATGCGAGCTCACAACAAGCTTTACACTGTCCTAAAAATCGACGAAGGAAGCAACCTTGGTGCCATCCGTATTCGTCTTCGTTCTCTTAAAGCTGCTGTTGAAGAACGTGACAAGAAAGCTAAAAAAGCTAATCTCAATCATATTTTCAATCAAGTTCCACAATTTACCAGCAAAGCTGATGAAGAAAGCATAGAACCTATCTTCACAAAAGATATGAAGAAGAAACACACCCTTCTCATGCCAATGCTTTCACCAATTCACCAAAATGGTCTAATTGAAGAAGCCTTCAAACAAGCTGGCTATAATATTGTGATTCTCCCAGCTATGGACAGAAAAGCTGTTGATGTTGGTCTAAAATTTGTTCATAACGACGCTTGCTACCCAGCTATCATCACTATCGGCCAATTGCTCGAAGCACTTCAAAGTGGTAAGTACGACCTCGACAATACCAGCGTCATGATGACTCAAACTGGTGGAGGTTGCCGTGCAACCAACTACATTCCGCTCTTGCGAAAAGCCTTAAAAGATGCTGGCTATCCTCAAATTCCTGTGGTTTCCGTCTCCATGGGAAATCAAGGTACAGAAGAAACACCTGGTTGGAGTTTAACCTTACCATTTGTCAAACGTCTGCTTATCAGCGTACTTTACGGTGACCTTTTTGAACGAGTGCTCTACCGCGTTCGTCCTTATGAAGCCGTTCCAGGTTCTGCCAATGCCTTATACGAAAAATGGCTTGAAATCGCTCGTAAGAATGTCAAATCAGGCTCTTACTTCGAATTCAACCACAACATGAAACGAATCATTAAAGACTTTGATAATCTTGAAACCATCGACTTTGGTCAAAAACCACGTGTTGGTGTGGTTGGAGAAATCTTGGTCAAATATGCCCCTACAGCTAACAACGACATTGTTGCTATCATTGAAAATGAAGGTGGTGAAGCCGTTGTGCCAGACTTGATTGGCTTTATGAATTACTCACTCTTCAACCAAATTTGGAAAGCCGATGAGCTCAATATGAGCCAAAAATCAAAACGCCTAGCAAAACTTGGTATCGATGCCATCAATCTTCTTGAAAAACCAATAAACAAAGCTCTTGAAAAATCTGAGCGTTTCGAAGGTATCGAATCAATCTATGATATCGCTAAAGGTGCCGAAAAAGTCGTTTCAATCGGTAACCACACTGGTGAAGGTTGGTTCTTGACTGGTGAAATGATTGAATTACTCAACAATGGTGTTAAAAATATCGTTTGTCTTCAACCATTTGGTTGTCTTCCAAACCACATCGTCGGAAAAGGAATGCTAAAAGAACTCCGCCGACAATTCAAAGGTGCCAATATCTCACCAATCGATTACGACCCAGGTTCATCAGAAGTTAACCAATTGAACCGTATTCGCTTGATGATGACAACCGCTAAAAAAATGCAAAAAGCAAATTAATCAATCTAACGCAATAGAAAAAAGTTCGCCGAGAGAATAGCGAACTTTTTTCGTGTCAAATAATATTAAGAGAACATCTAGTCGAGATAAGCGATGACTTCAATTTCTACCTTGACGTCTTTTGGCAAACGAGCAACTTCAACAGCAGAGCGCGCTGGAAAATCAGCTTTAAAAGCCGTAGCGTAAACTTCATTAAATGGAACAAAGTCATCCATGTCGCTTAAGAAACATGTCGTTTTAACCACATGGTCAAAATCAGTACCTGCTTCTGCTAAAATCGCAGAAATATTTTTAAGAACTTGTTTGGTTTGTTCTTGAATGCTTGTCCCAATAACTTCACCAGTTTCAGGTGACAAAGGAACTTGACCTGAAGCAAAAAGGAAGTTACCAACAACTTTTCCTTGAACGTAAGGACCAATTGCTGCTGGCGCTTTGTCCGTGTGAATTGTTTTCACCATAAATTTTCACCTTCTCTCAAATAGATTAGGATTATTATAACAAAATATTCTGAAAATTGAAACATATTAATAAGTAAAAATACATTTATTTTCAAATATTTACAAAAAAGCAAATTGTTTATATAATAGAAGGCGTGCATAATCAAAAGTACTACTTTTGGACTGGTTCGAAAACTCCCAGAATAAAAAACTAGCTATCTACAAATTGAGACCTGCTCTTTGTTGAGCATCTTTTTTGAGTGGCTTTGTTTTTTAGAAAACAAGGTCCTTTTTATTTTTTATAAATATTTTTAAGAAAGGAGGAAAGGATGACTAAGCAAAAAATTATTATCGATTGTGATCCTGGTATCGACGATACACTAGCACTACTTTATGCCCTCAAACATCCAAATTTAGAAGTGGTTGCAATCACCATCGTCGCTGGAAATTGTCCAACAGATCTCGGCGTTAAAAATACTTTTACAAGCCTAGAACTGCTTGATCGACTAGATGTTCCTGTCTACCAAGGAGCTAGTACACCGCTGACACGAGATTACGTTTCTGCCCAAGATACTCATGGTATGGACGGTCTTGGAGAAAATAATTTCCCACTCAAACACACTCCTCATGTTCAAGAAAAATCAGCAGAGCAATTTTTAGCCGATTACTTTAAAGCCCCTAAAGATACTTCTATCATTGCCCTAGGTCCTTTAACCAATATCGCAAAAGCTCTTGAAATAAATCCTAAGCTCGGCGAAAACTGTCACCGTTTTGTCAGCATGGGAGGAAATTTCAAATCACATGGCAATTGTTCACCTGTTGCTGAATACAACTACTGGTGCGACCCTCATGCGGCACAAATCACTTTTGAACGTTTAGGTCGCAAAGTTGAAATGGTTGGACTTGATACCACTCGCCATATTGTCTTAACACCAAATCATTTAGAATATATGAGTCGTATTAACGCTGAAATGACAGCATTCATTACAAAAATCACCCGTTTTTACTTTGATTTTCACTGGGAATACGAACATATCATTGGCTGTGTGATTAATGACCCTCTTGCATTGGCATATTTTGTCAACAGCGAGGTCTGCTCAGGTTTTGAGGCTTACACTGATGTTGTTACTGACGGCATCGCTATTGGGCAAACTGTCGTCGATCAATACGATTTTTACCACAAACCTAAGAACAGTACTATTTTGACTCAGGTTAACCCAAGCCTATTCTGGGAAGATTTTCTAACCGTACTTTTAGATGCACAAAAAGACATCATTCAAGATGATCTCAAAAATCTGAAGTTAGAAAGTTAAATTATGAAAAATTCATCAATTCGTATCATTTCTTTTATGGCAATTGCCATTGCAATTAACTATATTGGCGCAAATATCGCTTTATTCTTACGTCTGCCAATTTATCTTGATATGATTGGAACATTGTTGGTCGCTGTTGTCTTTGGACCATGGCTTGGTGCTGGTACTGCTATTGTCAGTGCCTTGATTAGCTGGATGACGACTGATATCTTTGCTATTTACTTTGCACCTGTAGCTATCGTAGCTGCTTTTATTACAGGTTTCTTAGTTAAAGAAACAAGCAAATCAAAAGACTTAATCTGGAAAAGCTTACTTGTCTCACTTCCTGGAACAGTTGTTTCATCAAGTATCACAGTCATTCTTTTCCATGGTATTACTTCAAGTGGTTCTGGCATCTTGGCACAAATTCTTCACGGCTTAGGCATTGACATGACAGCAAGTTTAGTTTTGGTTCAAGCCATTACTGACTATGCTGACCGTCTCATTAGCCTTGCTTTAGTACTTGCTATCATCAAATCACTCAAAACTTTTGCGCCAAACCTTATGACTGCTAAAAACTAAAAAAATCCCAACCAATTTGGCTGGGATTTTAACTTATGTCAAGGTCTGGCAAGTAATCGAAGCAATTGCCTCGTGCTTTCCTAAATCAGAAAAGTGTTCCTGCAAAGCTCTGATAAAAAACGTTTTACTAAAGAAAGTATCACTTATTAAGCTTTTAAAGCTATCTGAAAGAGCTTCTTGCCAGATTTGTAAATCATGCTCAACTAAACCTACTTGTCGTTTAATCTGTTCTAAAAGCGGGTGTGAAACCCTTCTTAGGTCTAGTGCAATACAAAATGTCTTATCAAAAAAGGTAATTTTCGCGATATAAGTTATCATGTCAATCACCTCTTGCGAAAATTTTAGCAAATATTCCTTAAACAAACTTAAAAAGCCTGAACTCAAAAGTTCAGGCTTTAATAATCTTTATTTATTAAGGTTTAATATCATTCCTTAGTCAAATCTCGCCTCACTTCGCTCCGCTGATTTGACACGCTAAGTCCTATTGGCACTTAGCTAAAGGACTGACTAGCTTCTAGAATGAAAAAGTTTCATTCCCATTCTAAAAGCGTCGTGGTCAACTTTCTAAGGTTTAATACGGTGTAGCATACGTGGGAATGGAATAGCTTCACGAATGTGTTTAGTTCCAGCTACGAATGTTACCATACGTTCGATACCGATACCGAATCCAGCGTGTGGCACTGAACCATATTTACGAAGGTCAAGGTAGAATTCATATTCTGATTTATCCATACCAAGAGCATCCATTTTAGCAACAAGTGTATCGTAGTCATCTTCACGAACTGAACCACCGATGATTTCTCCGTATCCTTCTGGTGCAAGAAGGTCAGCACACAAGACGCGTTCTGGGTTACCAGGAACTGGTTTCATGTAGAAGGCTTTGAAGCTTGCTGGATAGTTGATAACAAATGTTGGTACACCAAAGTAGTTTGAAATCCAAGTTTCGTGTGGTGAACCAAAGTCGTCTCCGTGTTCTAGGTGTTCGTAATCAGCATCTTCATCATTTTCGTGTTCTTGAAGAAGATCGATAGCATCATCGTAAGATACACGTTTGAATGGTTCTGCAATGTATTTTTTAAGCAAATCAATATCACGTTCCAAAATTTCAAGAGCTTGTGGAGCACGGTCAAGAACACCTTGGATAAGGGCTTTAACGTAAGCTTCTTGAAGATCAAGAGATTCTTCGTGTGATAGGAATGAATATTCAGCATCCATCATCCAGAACTCAGTCAAGTGACGACGAGTTTTTGATTTTTCAGCACGGAATACAGGACCAAAGTCAAAGACACGACCAAGTGCCATAGCACCAGCTTCAAGGTACAATTGACCTGATTGGCTCAAGTAAGCAGGTGTACCAAAGTAGTCAGTTTCAAACAATTCTGTTGAATCTTCAGCAGCGTTTCCTGACAAGATTGGGCTATCAAATTTGATGAAACCATTTTTATCAAAGAAATCATATGTAGCGTAGATGATAGCGTTACGGATTTGCATGATAGCCATTTGTTTACGTGAACGCAACCACAAGTGACGGTGATCCATCAAGAAATCAGTACCGTGTTCTTTTGGAGTGATTGGGTAATCTTCTGAATAACCAACGATTTTAAGGTCAGTCACATCAAGTTCGTAACCAAATTTTGAACGTGAATCTTCTTTAACGATACCTGTAATAAGGATAGAAGTTTCTTGGCTAAGGTGTTTAACTGTGTTGAATTTTTCAGTTCCTTCTTCTTCACCATATTTTTCAATAAAGTTTGGTTTGAAAGCAACTGCTTGGAAGAATGCGGTCCCGTCACGAAGTTGTAAGAAAGCAATTTTTCCTTTTCCTGATTTGTTAGCTACCCAAGCCCCGATTGTGACTTCTTCACCAACATGATTTTTAACATCAATAATTGATACGTAATCTTTAGACATAATTCCTCTTTTCAAATATTACTCTGACACTTTTGTCAGTTTAATCTTATTAATTTTAGTTTTTGAACTACTGATAGTAATGCGGTAAGTCAATTCTTTTTTACCGCCTTCCCAATCTTGGCAATAGGTTAAATGAAATTGCGTCTGACCAGCTTCTTTGACTTTTCCGGTCACACGACTGTAGCCATCAGACCCTACTCGATTGTCTTTACTAGGATAAGCTTGATAAACAATATCATCTAAGGTGCAATTTTCCTTATTCACATCACTGGCAGTCCAAGTATAACCAGTTGTGCTGTTGCTAGCCAGATCAATTTCAAAACGCATGCCCTTGGAAGTAACCGAGTAATCCCCCAGTTTGGTTAATTCTGGGGAAGTTGGTTTAAAATGAATGCCAAGTCCAACTGCAACAATTCCTGAAAAAGCAACTAATGCAATAATAAGTTTTCGTTTTTTGGACATCTTATTTTTCCATGAATGCTTTCAAACGTCTTACAGCTTCTTTCAAAGTATCCATATCAGTCGCATAGCTCAAACGAACATTCTCAGGAGCACCGAAACCAGCACCAGTAACAAGAGCTACTTCTGCCTCTTCAAGAATAGCTGTTGTAAAAGCAGTCACATCAGTGAAGCCTTTCATTTCCATCGCTTTTTTCACGTTAGGGAAAAGATAGAAAGCACCTTGAGGTTTAATCACTTCAAAACCAGGAACTTCGCAAAGCAATGGATAAATGGTATTAAGACGTTCTTCAAAAGCCTTACGCATAACTTCAATAGAATCTTGTGAACCAGTAAATGCTTCGATTGCTGCGTATTGTGAAACTGCCGTTAAGTTTGATGTTGTTTGGCTGATAACTCTTGCCATACCTGAAATGATTTCTTCATTACCAACCGCAAAACCAACACGCCAACCAGTCATGGCATAAGTTTTTGAAGTACCATTTACAACAACTGTTTGATTTCTGATAGCTTCAGAAATTGTTGAAATTGGTGTAAATTCATTTCCATTATATACCAAACGACCATAAATATCGTCTGCCAAGATTAAGATGTTGTGTTCAACAGCCCAATTACCAATTACTTCTAATTCATCACGGCTGTAAATCATACCAGTTGGATTAGATGGTGAATTCAATAATAAAACCTTTGTTTTATCTGTACGAGCAGCTTCAAGTTGTTCAACAGTAGCTTTGAAGTTATTTGCTTCAGTTGTCGCAACTGTTACGGGAACACCATCAACCATTTTAACTTGATCGACATAAGACACCCAACATGGTGTTGGAATAATAACCTCATCGCCTGGATTAAGAACAGTTGTAAAGAAAGTATAAAGAATGTATTTAGCGCCTGTTGCAACAACCACTTGATTACGATTAACTGAATAACCGTAGAAATTTTCCATGTAATTGTTGATTGCATCCTTCAATTCTGGAAGACCAGAAGCGACAGTGTAGAAGCTTGCTTTACCATTTTGAATAGCTTCAACTGCTGCATCTTGGATATTCTTAGGAGTTACAAAATCTGGTTCTCCTAAAGTTAGTGATAAAATATCACGTCCTTGCGCTTTCAAGGCTTTGGCACGCGCACTCGCTGCTAAAGTCACACTTTCTTCCATGTTCAACACGCGATTTGATAAGTTTGTCATATGCCCTCCTTCTTCACGAGCTCACTTGTTTCAAAATTCACAAGATAATAACCATCAGTAGCTGTGACTTCCCAAATTGGAGTCTTGCCATCAATTCCGTAAACAACTTTTGAAATGCCAGTCGCACCATTAGCAGCTGCTACTTGCTCAGCTTGCTTACGATTAATCCCATCAGTGACAGAATAGACAAATACCTTACCATTGTCTTCACCTACAGCAACAATCTTCTGATCACCTGAGGCTGTCGTTCCAAAAACACTGTAATAGGTCTTAGAACCATTGTAAAGGTCAACAGAAGATGTTTGAACCAAATCAGCTTTTTCAATGGCTACTTGGGTCGCTAGTTTTTCTGCGCGACGTTTTGGCTGAATCGCTAAATCCAAAACAGTTGCAGCAGAAAGCAAGAGAACTAATAAAATCAAGCTAAAACCAAGTAAATACTGTTTTACTGGTGTTAATTTTTTCATTTACTTCTCCCCTTTTGTTTATCTCTTTTATTATAGCAGAAAATTCTTTATTTCAGTGAGACTCTTTGAAAATTTTTGATGAGAAATGTAAAATTCTTCAGATAAAGCATCATTGATGATTCTTCCGTACGATTTTGTCAAAATTCGTGGGTCAAGCAAAAGCACCGCCGAGCGTTGCTTCTCACGTCGCATAGTTCTTCCGATAGCTTGTTTTAGTTTTAAAATAGCTAACGGCAAAGAATAATCATTGAAAGGCGATTTAGCTTGCGCTAGCAAATGATTACTGATTTTCTGAACAAATAAATCCTTAGGATTTTCAAACGGTAAACGTGTAATAACCTCAATCATTTTATCAGATTGCACAAAGTCCACACCTTCCCAGAAAGCACCAGTCCCAAGTAAAATATGACTTTCACCGCGTTCAAAACGACGCTTAACATTGTAAGCTGTCCCGTTTTTCTCTTGTGTCAGATGATGAAGTTCCATCTCATCCAAACGTTCAGAAACATCAAACATGGCTTTCTTAGAGTTAAATAGCACTAGCATCTGCTCATCTAATTGTCTAATCTGATAAATTCGCTCAGCAATCGCATCAGCGTATGCTTCATCAGAGATTTCAGCAACATTTGGCATTTCTTCATCAATCCAAATGCGTTGTGACGTTTGCTTCTCGCGCTCAATGCTCATGTAATGATACTGCTCAAAGCCAAGCAAATCTGCTAGACTAACTTGCGGACTAATGTGCAGAGTCGCAGAAACCATGTAAGTCTTGCGTGTTTCTGGCAAGAAGTCTTGGAAATTCAAGAGTTCACCACTACTTGCATTCAAATAGGTCTGACGTTTTTCATTTTCAAAACTTGTCTCAAACCAAAAATCCGTAAATGGCTGTGCAAATAAAGCTAACAAATCTTCCAAGCACAGATAACGCCACTCAGGATTAAGAGCAAGCAACTCTTTAGCAGCTTGTTCTACTCGGTGAGCATCTTCTGTCGTCACATAAATTTCTTGATTTTGATAAAAACGAGTTTCTAAATGGCTTAGTTGGAATGATAAGCTTTCAATCAAACGTTTTTCAAGCGTCGGAAGAGCAGCATCCAAATGCTTTTCAAGTTTTTGAACCAACTGCGTTACATTAACACGGCGACGTGAAAATTGTTCTAGATTCAAAATCAATTTTTGCGCTTCATCAAATACCAAAATTTTCTTAGCCGCAAAAGCCTTATCATCTTGAACACGTTCTAAGAAATACGCATGATTAATAATTAAAAGCTTACTGTGCTTAGCATTTTCATAAGTGCGATTCCAAAAATCGACATCCTTATATAAGGATTTTTCACTCAGATTCCCATCATGCTTAATCTGTTCAAAATAAGTTTCAAAGGAGTATTTTTGTCTGATTTCGTCCAAATCACCCGTTAAGGTCTCAGTCAACCAGACAAGCAATTGCATCTTGTAGCGATTAACTAAGCGATTATCCCCTTCTCGGTGCAAGGTTTCAGCAAAAGAATCTAACTTAATATAATTGCCAGGTCCTTTGATGGATTGGCAAGAAATGTGAAAGACTTCTTGAATCTTTTTAGCTTCATTGGCCATGATTTGGTCTTGCAAAATTTTTGTTGGCACTGAAACAATAATTTGTTTATCTTGTGCTAACTGCAAAAGTGGCAAAAGATATCCATAAGTCTTTCCGAGACCAGCCTGAGCTTCTAAGAATGAGATTTTTGAACTTTGAAAATCATCTTTAACCATCTGAGCAAAGCGAGTTTGCTTCTCACGCGCATCCAAGCCTAAAAGCGCCATATTTAACTCAAAATCATCAGACAGCTTACGCTCACTGCCAATGGTTTTAGCACGTCGTAAAATCAAACCACTAACTTCTTGGTAGTCTTTTTTTGACATGACTTTTGCTTTTTTAAAGCTCTCCTCAACCAACATCCCCGTTTCAAATAAGAGATTATCAGAAAAAGGCAAGAGTTGTTCTAGCAGTTCTTTTGGCAGACTTTCCATTTTTTCTTTTAGTTTTAACAATAGCTGAGCAGTCGCATAAGCATCAGAAATAGCCGTGTGCGCATCTGTCAAATCTAGTTGTAAAACATCTGCTAAATGTCCTAGTGTATATTTTTCAAGAGTTGGATAAAAAACTTGTGATAGCTCAACCGTGTCAACAAGTGGCGTACGTAATTCGTACCCTTCTAAGAATAATTTTTCTGCTAAAAGATTGGCATCAAATTTCACATTGTGAGCCACAAAAACACAATCCGAAATCAAGTGATAAATTTCTTGAGCAACTTGTGAAAAATCTGGCGCTTTTGCCAATTGCTCATCTGTTATCCCCGTTAAATGAATAATGTGTTCAGTTAAGGCCTCGTGCGGATTAACATCCGTTTGATAGGTCTTCACAATCTGATTATTTTCAATAATGACAATGCCAACCTGAATAATTTCTGCCATTGCATGGGCACCTGTTGCCTCCAAATCCACAACAGCATATTTTTGAGAATTAACTTGCATCATAACATTTAAATTATACCATTTTTAAAGCCCACATTCACCTAATCCAAAAAATAAGATAGTGAAAAAATGGCTTTTAGCAAAAGAGATTGTATGACTTTTAAAGACTTTTTTGATACACTTTTTTTATGAAGATTTTTAGATTATTAAACCACGTTGCACGTGAAAATACCTACTTATTGGTCAATGACCAAGCTATCATTGTTGTTGACCCTGGTAGCAATACAGATAAAATTAAAGAAAAAATTACGGCTATTGATAAGCCTGTAGCTGCTATTTTAATCACCCACGCTCATTACGACCATATCATGGGGCTTGATGTGATTCGTGATACTTTTGGGCATCCACCTGTTTATATCTCTGAAAAAGAAGCGTCTTGGCTTTATTCCCCAAAAGATAACTTTTCAGGCTTAGACCGTCATACTGATATGGATGATGTGATTTTAAAACCTGCTGAACACCACTTCCAATATCAAGAAGATTATGTATTAGCTGGTTTTCGTTTTCAAGCACGTCAAACACCAGGACATTCGTGGGGAAGTGTTTCACTAGTTTTCCCTGATGATGAGCTTGTTATCACCGGTGATGCGCTCTTTCGTGAAACCATTGGGCGTACTGATTTGCCAACTGGTAACACAGTACAATTACTAAATAGTATCGAAACTGAACTCTTTAGCCTTCCAAATCACTTCACCGTATACCCTGGCCATGGTCGTGAAACGACTATTGCACATGAAAAGAATTTTAACCCGTATTTTAACACACTATGAACAAACTCAAAAAATATCTGCTCTATTTTTTAGTTTGTTTAACAACTCTGCTTGTTCTAGGCCTTGGTTTTATTCGTTATAAAACCTACCAAGCACATCAAAGTTCTATGGCAACTGCTAAATCCGCTAAAATCACCAAAGACTATCTACTGTTTGAAAGTAAAGAAAGCACAAAAGCAACTATTATCTTTTATCAAGGTGCTGTCGTTGAGGAAAAAGCCTACGCTGGCTTAGCTAATGATTTAACCAAGTCAGGATGTAATGTTTACATTTTGAAAACACCCCTAAATCTTCCTGTGCTATCGAGTAAAAAAGCTTTAACCGTCATCAAAGAAAAGAACTTAAAAAATGTCTACCTCGCTGGACACTCACTAGGTGGCGTTGTTGCCTGCATGAACGCTGATGCAGCCAAAACAGACGTTACTGGTTTAATTCTTCTTGCAAGCTATCCAAGTGAGAAAACAGACTTATCAAAAGACAAGCTAAAAGTTCTCTCAATCACAGCTAGCAAAGATAAAATCCTTAAATGGGACCAGTATAACAAAGCTAAAAAGAGACTTCCACAAGATACAAAATACGTCAATATCTCTGGAGGTAACCACAGCAAATTTGGAGATTATGGTCACCAAGCAAAAGACGGAAAAGCAAGCATTTCTCAAAAAGAACAAGAAAAAGAAATTGCTACAGCTATTACAAACTTTATAAATTAAAACAACTTCTGATTTTCAGAAGTTGTTTTTTTCTATTAAATTTTAAGATAACGTCTCATTGAGATAACTGAACCAAGTGATCCGATAAGGATACCTACAACGAACATACCACCAATAATCATTGGAAGAAATGTGTCAGCTGGGTAAAGAGTCAATCCTTGTACTTCAAATTGTGGATTTACTGATGCGTAAACAGCTTTATAGCCGAAGTAAATGATGATTGATGGAACAATCGCTCCAAACAAACCAACCCAAGCACCTTCAAAGAAGAATGGGCCACGGATATAAGAGTTTTTCGCACCAACTAAACGCATGATTTCAATATCGCGGTGACGAGACATGATAGTCATACGAATTGTATTTGAAATCAAGAAAATAGCTACAACAACAAGAAGAACAGTACCAGCAGCTCCCCATGTTCGGATAAATTTAGAAATCTTGAAGAGTTGATCTGAGTTTGAACCACCATAGTTAACTGATTCAACACCTTCAATTTTAGAAATTTTATTAGCTACTTTCTTAACTTTTGATGCTGATGTCGCTTCTACAACGTAAACATCTTGCAATGGATTTGAATCTCCATCGAACATTGTCCAGTCATCACCATATGTTTCTTTCAATTTAGCTAATTGGTCATCTTTACTTGAGAAAGTAACTGATTTTACACCAGAAAGTGCATTGATTTGGTCATAAACTTGGTGATAAGAATCATTTTGAACAGTTTCACCAACTTCATTTGTTTTTGTTTCTGAATTATCAGCAGAGTTGACATTCAAATAAACATTAATTTGAATATTATTTTCAATACCTTGAGCAATTTTTTCAACGTTCAAAAGCACAGCTGCAAAAATACCAACAAGTGTCAATGTAATCGCAACTGAGCTGACTGATGCAATGGTCATCCAGATGTTTCGTTTTAAACTTTTAATAGATTCCCATAAGTGGCGGAAAAAGTTTCTAATCATTATATCCGTATTCTCCTTCCTCTTCATCACGTACAATACGTCCTTCTTCAATTGCGATAACGCGATGGCGAAGGTTATCAACGATTTGTTTGTTGTGTGTTGCCATTAGAACGGTTGTTCCTTGAAGGTTGATACGTTCTAACAATTGCATGATTTCCCAAGAAATTTCTGGGTCAAGGTTACCAGTTGGTTCGTCAGCAATCAAAACTTTTGGATTGTTAACGATGGCACGCGCAATTGCCACACGTTGTTGTTCACCACCAGAGAGTTGATCAGGGAATGAACGCATTTTGTGTTTAAGCCCGACAAGTTCAAGCACTTCAGGCACACGTTTTTTGATTTCACGTGGCTTTTCACCAATTACTTGCATGGCATAAGCAACGTTTTCAAAAACAGTCTTCTTAGGAAGAAGTTTGTAATCTTGGAAGACAACGCCAATGCTACGACGTAAAATCGGGATTTGACGTTTTTTCATTTTTGTAAGGTTAAATTCCCCAACTTTAAGTGTCCCAGCAGAGACTTTTTCTTCGCGGTAAAGCAATTTAATGAAACTTGATTTACCAGCACCAGAAGGACCAACAATATAAACAAATTCACCTGGGTTGATAGATACATTAATATCTCTCAAAGCAGTTGTTGAGCGGTGATACTTTTTAGCTACACCTTTCATTTCAATTAATGCCATTTGTATTTTCCTTTACGATTTTGTTATCCTAAAATTTTACTTTTAAATTAATCAATTCGCCATTTCAAGAAAGCGTCGATGAAGCCATCAATGTCACCATCCATGACTTTATCAACTTGAGCAACCTCATAGCCTGTACGGTGGTCTTTAACCATTGTATATGGAGTGAAGACATATGAACGGATTTGACTTCCCCAAGTGATTTCTTTTTTATCACCTTTAAGAGTATCCACTTCTTGCGCTTTTTTCTCTTGTTCTAATTGATAAAGTTTTGCTTGCAACATTTTCATGGCGCGGTCACGGTTACCGTATTGAGTACGGTCAACAGTTGACGCAACAACGATTCCTGTTGGAATGTGGGTCAAACGGACACCAGTAGAAACCTTGTTGACGTTTTGTCCACCAGCACCACCTGAACGGAAAGTATCCATCTTGATATCATCATCACGAATTTCAACTTCAATCGTATCATCCAATTCTGGCATTACTTCGACAGAAGAGAATGATGTGTGACGACGTTTAGCTGAATCAAATGGTGAGATACGAACCAAACGGTGAACACCCATTTCTGATTTCAAAAGACCATATGCATTTGGACCTTCAAAAGAAAGAGTCACTGATTTGATACCAGCTTCATCACCAGCTTGGTAGTCAAGGGTTTCAACTTTAAAGCCTTTGGCATTTCCATAACGTGTATACATACGGAAAAGCATATCAGCCCAATCTTGAGCTTCCGTACCACCTGATCCTGGGTGAATTTCCAAGATAGCATTATTACGGTCGTATGGTTCTGATAGAAGAAGTGTCATTTCATAACTTGTCATGATTTTATCAAGTTTTTCAAGAGTTTCTTCTAACTCAGCTTGAATAGAATCATCTTCATCTAACATTTCTAAATAAAGTTCTGTTTCATCAGACAATTCTTGCATCTCGTTAAATGTTTCATAGGTTTGTTTCAAACCATTCAATTCTTGAGATGTTTTCTGTGCTGCAATGTTGTCGTTCCAAAAATCTGGCTCAGTCATTTTATTTTCAAGAAGCGCAATGTCTTCTTCCAAACGATCTAAGTCAAAGAGACCCCCTGAAGCTAGTCAACTTCTCTTGATTTTCTACTATTTTTTGGCGAATTTCAGCCACTTCCATGAGATAACTCCTTTTATTAAGATATTAAGTTCGTTAAGAAAGCAAGATAAAAACAGAAATTTAAACTCTGCCTTTAAAACCTAATTAGTTCAATCTAAAATCGGCTAAACTTTGTACTTTTAAGCCTCAATAGATTTCTCTACTGCTTTTTTATTTTATCATAAAGCCTATAAAATTGCTATTGGCTACCACTAACAGGCACTTTCTTTTCTTGACTAATTTTACTTAAAATAATTAGTTTTAATATAACAACTTAGGCTTCTTTTTCAATTACTTGCATAGCTTCGGTTAAGCTATCAACCAAAAGGCTAGCTTGTGATTGGTCAATGCCAAATACTTTATCACGGATGGCAATCACACGAACACCAGCTGCTACTCCAGCTTGAATTCCTTTTTGACTATCTTCAATGATAACAATATTACCTTTATCGAATCCTAATTTAACACAAGCAGCGTTGTAAATTGCAGGATTTGGTTTACCTTCTTTAAAATCATCGCCTGTCAAAATGTAAGTAAAATATTCAATCAAACCACATTTTGTCAAAGCTCGTTCAACATCTTTTCGCACAGTGTTTGAAGCCAATGCTAAGACAAATCCTTTTGCCTTTAAATCAGCTAAAACTTTTTTAGCATCTGGAAAAACTAATTGATTATAATCTGGTCGATGAACATTCTTATAAGCAGTGTATTCTGCTTCTAATACCTTTGTATCATAGTCTGAAATCTTGTCACCTAAGATCTTTTCCCAGAACTGATCCATACGCCCACCAACAAAAAATTTAGGTGGCAAATGTTTGATAGAAATACCTTTACTCCCTAAAAATGCATCACGACGGTCAAAATAAAAATTCTCAGTGTTAAATAAAACACCATCCATATCAAATATAATTGCTTTAATCATGAAAGCCTCCCCAGAATATTCTACCATAAATTTTTCAAAGTTTTCAGAAAGCAAAAAAGCTAGGACAATTTGTCCTAGCTAATAATTAGTCTAACTTAAATAGCTTTTTCATCTTGACCAAGAGCTCGTTGAACAGCCTTAACAATTTCTGTCAAAACAGTCATGAGCAAGCTTCCGATGATGACCGCTAACCATTGTGTCACACTCAAGTGTGAAACGTGGAATAATTGGTTAAATCCGGGCACTACAATAGTAACCATCAATAGTAAGAAGGCTACTGGAATTGCCCAGTTAAAGGTTCTATTTCTGAAAGCTCCAACTGTAAAGATTGATTGGTAAACAGACTTAACGTTAAAGGCATGGAGCAATTGAATCAAACCAAGGGTTGCAAACGCCATTGTCAAAGCATCTTCGTGCATCATGCGGTTTGAAGCATGTTCTGGGAACATCAATGCCCATCCGTAAACACCTAAAACAAGTAAAGTTTGGAAAATACCTTGATAGATAATTGCGCCCATAACCCCACCATCAAAGAAGTTTGATTTACGTCCACGAGGTTTGTGAGTCATCACATCTGGTTCAGCTGGTTCAACACCAAGCGCAATCGCTGGTAGCGTATCTGTTACCAAGTTAATCCAAAGAAGGTGTACAGGTTGAAGAACATCCCAACCAAATAGTGTGGCAAAGAAGATTGTGAAGACTTCTGCCATATTAGCTGAAAGAAGGTATTGAATTGATTTTTGGATATTAGAGAAGACCTTACGTCCTTCTTCAACAGCGACGATAATCGTTGCAAAGTTATCATCAGCAAGGACCATGTCAGAAGCCCCTTTAGAAACTTCTGTACCAGTAATCCCCATGCCGATACCGATATCAGCTGTCTTAAGTGATGGTGCATCATTAACACCGTCACCAGTCATGGCAACAACTTTACCTTCATTTTGCCAAGCTTTAACGATACGGACTTTGTGTTCAGGAGACACACGTGCATAAACTGAATATTGTTTGAAAACTTTTTGGAATTCTTCATCTGACAATTCATTAAGTTCAGCACCTGTGAAGACGTGGTCTTGACCGTCATCTTCAATGATACCAAGACGTTTAGCAATAGCTTCTGCTGTATCTTGGTGGTCACCAGTAATCATAATTGGACGAATACCAGCTTCCTTAGCAACAGCAACAGCTTTCGCTGCTTCTGGACGTTCTGGGTCAATCATTCCGACAAGACCTGAGAAAATCAAATCAGACTCAACAATTTCTGATTCAAGCGTTGGCACTTCAGAAACATATTTATAAGCCATCATCAGAACACGAAGAGCTTGTTTTGCAAGGTCTTTATTGACTTGCAAAATAGCTTGCTTCTCATCAGCTGTAATATCACGAACTTGACCATTTTCTTCGATGCGAGTCACACGTTTAAGCAATTGATCTGGTGCACCTTTAACAGCAACAAGGTATTTACCATCAGCTTCTTCGTGAATCGTTGACATTAATTTACGTTCAGAATCAAATGGCAATTCTGCCACACGTGGTTCTTTTTTAAGAACTTCACGAATATCAAAACTATGATCAAGACCAAATTGAACTAGTGCTGTTTCAGTTGGGTCTCCAATTAATTTTCCATTTGGATCGATTTTAGTATCATTAGCAAAGTTCATGATACGAAGTGTATTATTATCAGCTGCAATTTCGCTAGTAGCATTTTGCAATTGACCATTTGTGTACACTTTTTCAACTGTCATTTGGTTCATTGTCAATGTCCCAGTTTTATCTGAGGCAATGATTTCCGTAGAACCAAGTGTTTCTACAGCTGGCAATTTACGAACGATAGAATTACGTTTAGCCAATGTTGTTGTCCCCATTGACAAAACGATTGTTACAATAGCTGGCAAACCTTCAGGAATAGCAGCTACCGCAAGAGCTACCGCAACCATTAGTCCGTTAAGTGGAGCTTCACCACGGACAAAGACACCGATAAGGAAAGTAACAGCAGCAATTCCAACAATCAAGTAAGTCAATACTTTAGACAATTGATTAAGGCTTTGTTTAAGTGGTGTATCTGTTTCATCGGCATTGGCAAGCATATCAGCAATCTTACCAACTTCAGTAAACATACCAGTGTTAACAACTACACCAACACCTCGTCCATAAGTGACGTTCGAATTTTGGTAAGCCATATTCACACGGTCACCAATACCTGCATCAGCTGGAACCTCAACAGACAAATCTTTCTCAACTGGAACTGATTCACCAGTCAAAGCTGCTTCTTCAATTTTCAATGACGCAGCTTCTAAAAGACGCATATCTGCTGGAACAACATCCCCAGCTTCAAGCATAACAATATCACCAGGCACTAATTCGCGTGAATCAATTTCCACCACATGATCATCACGACGAACACGCGCGATCTGACTAGACATGTCTTTTAGTGCTTCAATCGCTGCTTCTGCTTGACCTTCTTGGTAAACACCAAAGGCTGCGTTCAAGATGACAACAGCAAGAATAATTAAGGCATCTGTCAATCCGTGCATTCCTTCTGTAACAACAGAAAGAGCCGCAGCAACCAACAAAATGATAATCATCAAATCTTTGAACTGATCGATGAATTTCGCAAACAAACCACGTTTTTCACCTTCATCAAGTTCATTGTGACCGTACTCGTCTAAGCGTTTTTGAGCTTCAGCTGTAGACAAACCATCACGTGATGACTCTAGAGTTTCCAATGTTTCATCTTTGCTCTGTGTATAAAACAGAGCTTTACTTTGTTCTTTAGACAAAATAGTTTCCTCCTATGGTCTCCTCTATAGAAAAAGAGACCTGTTTTTTAAAACAAGTCTCGCTGTTTAAGACAGGGCCGGAAATTTCTTTCGTAATGACGACCATGTCACGGGTTTTACCCGTCTGCTACTCCCTTGAATACAGAGTAATCATATCAATTTTTAAAACGTTTGTCAACTAATCTTACAACCATTGAAGCTTGATATATCAAGCTTTGGTTAGGATTACAGCCACTTGATTTCTAGCTGATAATTAGCAAAAACACTATCCCCTTCGAGCTGTTTTAACTGATAATGGATTTTAAGATTTTGCTCTTTCGTATCCAACTCATAAACACTTGTTTGTGTTTGCAAATGTTGCAAACCAACAGGTGTCGGAATAGTAACTAAAGCTGGCGTTTCACGATGAAATCGCATGATTGATTTTGGCGTTGAAAAACGTGTCATAATCAATTCTTGGTCATTACACTTCAGCATAACCGTTTCTTTTTCTTCATTGGTATAAGTGAGATAGATATGACCATTTTTTTCTGTTAATTTAACTGGATATGATTGCTCAACTAACTCAACTTGTCCATCTAAATCAATTTTATTTTTAATATGAAGTTTCATTTAATGTAAGCTTCTTCCTTTCTTTAAAATTATACCAATTATTTGCTCGTAAAGCCAATAATAACGCTGTTTTAACGCTTAATTACTGATGAACGAAGTAAGGTAATTCCTGTAAAAATAGCAATAAGAATAATCAGGATTTTAAAGTTATTAATATCTAGCTGACTGAGGAAAAATGCTGCTGTCAAAACACCAAAAGATCCCCCAATAATAATACCTAGAACTCCTGACCAATTGACACGTTCGGATTTGATAAATTCTCTCGTACTTCCAGATAAAATAACTGCTGCATCAAGCATCATGACAGGAAGAGCTACTGATGGATTAATACCGACCATAGAAAAGAAAATCAACTCAGGTGCGTAATTTCCAAGCCCCATCGTTGTTAACATTCCAATCACAAAATTAAAACACACCCCAACAAGTAAAAGGATGCCATGTAGACCTCTGACACCTTCGTTAGCCCCACTGCCAGGACTTGCAAACATGCGATAAATCATAATCATTGCAGCTACAATCAATAAAGTGCCTAGAACTCTTTGAACTCGGCGCGTTTCCCAATTTTTGGTAACACGTGTTCCAACACAGGCGCCTGTAAAAGAAGCTGTAGCCATTGCCAGAAGAGTTGGCAATTCAACTTTGACAATTGTGATAAAGCAAAGCGCCTCAATCATCACAGGAATTCCATGAGCTGTTGCTAGAGTCGCTGGAATTTTCTTATCATCCTTCACAAGCTTAGTCGCTTTAAAAAGTGCGGTACTGGTCGCAAATGTTCCAATTCCAAGAGTATCAAGCAAATCTGTCACGTAACCTATCCAAAGACCAGTCCAAAATTTTTCTTTTAAATTAACTCTATTTTTCTTGGCTTGATAAAGAATACTTACAAAAATCCATACAATCAAAAATACCAAAAAAAATTGAATCAAACGTAAAATCAGTTCATTTGTCATAAATTCCATTATAAGCAATTTTTTAACATTCGTAAACAAGATTATTTCAAGAGTTAAACACTTAGCATTTTTAGCTTTTTTGTTATAATGAAATTATGAATGAAAAAGTATTTCGTGACCCTGTTCACAATTATATAACGGTCAATCATCCGGTCATTTACGACCTCATCAATAGTAAAGAATTTCAACGACTACGTCGTGTCAAACAAGTCTCGACAACTGTTTTTACCTTCCATGGTGCTGAGCATAGTCGTTTTTCACATTGTTTAGGTGTTTATGAAATCGCTAGACGAGTGACTGAGATTTTTGATGCCAAATTTCCTGAGATCTGGGACACTAATGAAGATCTTTTAACTATGGTAGCTGCGCTTTTGCACGACGTTGGACATGGCGCTTATTCACACACTTTTGAAAAGCTTTTTGACACAGACCATGAAGCCATTACTCAAGAAATCATTACTAGTCCTGATACCGAAGTGAATGCCATTTTACGTCAGGTATCGCCAGATTTTCCTGAAAAAGTGGCTAGTGTCATTAACCACACTTACCACAACAAACAAGTGGTGCAACTTATCTCTAGTCAAATTGACTGCGACCGAATGGATTACCTTTTACGTGACTCATACTACAGCGGAGCAAACTACGGTCAATTTGATTTGACACGCATCTTGCGTGTTATTCGTCCGACAAAAGACAGCATTGTCTTTGAATATAATGGCATGCATGCTGTTGAAGACTATATCGTCAGCCGTTTTCAAATGTACATGCAAGTCTATTTTCACCCCGCTAGCCGAGCTATGGAAGTCTTGCTGCAAAATCTCTTAAAACGTGCTAAATACCTTTATCACATAGACAGCCACTTCTTTGAAAAAACGTCACCAAATCTCATCCCTTTTTTAGCCAATCAAGCTAGTCTAGCTGATTATTTATCACTAGATGACGGTGTGATGAATACTTATTTTCAAGCTTGGATATCTGCTGAAGATGATATTTTAGCAGACTTAGCAAGCCGTTTTGTTAATCGAAAAGTTTTCAAATCAGTAACTTTCGAAGAAGAATCACGTAAAGACCTCAGTCATTTAGTTGAATTGGTAAAATCTGTTGGTTTTGATCCAGATTACTACACTGGAATTCATGTTAACTTTGACCTTCCTTACGATATTTACCGCCCCGAAAAGAAAGAACCTCGCACTGAAATTAACATGATTCAAAAAGACGGCTCAGTCGTTGAGCTATCAACCATCTCACCGATTGTAAAAACCTTGACAGGAACAATTTATGGCGATAGACGCTTCTACTTCCCAAAAGAAATGCTCAGAGATGATGACTTATTCACACAGACAAAAAATGAATTTATGAGCTATATCTCAAATGATCATTTTGTCTCACCCAATTAAGAAGTTAGAGATGAAACTGATGACAAATTGTCTAGGTTTCACCTAACTTCTTTTTTAAAAATGAAAACGGTACCTCTTAGAATTCCTTGTGTTCCCCATGACAAATAAGCCACTTTTTAGTAAGATATATAGGTAGAGATTCTTTAGGAGGGGTAAATTAACCTTATGTCTATTAAATTAGTCGCTGTCGATATCGACGGCACACTCTTAACCAACGACCGTAAAGTCACACCTGAAGTTTTCGAAGCTGTTCAAGAAGCTAAAAAACAAGGTGTTAAGGTCATTATCGCAACTGGACGTCCTATTCCAGGTGTTCAGCCACTTCTTAACGAATTAAATCTAAAAGAAGAAGGCGATTATGTTATTACCTTCAATGGTGGACTAGTCCAAGATACGTCAACCGGTGAAAACATCATCACGGAAACCATGACTTACGAAGACTATCTTGATATTGAATTCCTTAGCCGTAAATTAGATGTTCACATGCATGCTATCACGAAACAAGGTATTTACACGGCTAACCGTAATATTGGAAAATACACGGTTCACGAATCAAGTTTGGTTAATATGCCAATTTTTTACCGCACTCCAGAAGAAATGGGCGATAAAGAAATTATTAAAATGATGTATATCGATGAACCTGAAGTTCTTGATGCTGCCATCGAAAAAATTCCACAAGAATTCTTTGATAAATACACGATTGTTAAATCAACACCATTTTACCTAGAATTCATGAACAAAAAAGCCAGCAAAGGGAATGCCATCAAGCACCTTGCTGAAAAAATGGGGCTTACTGCTGAACAAACCATGGCTATCGGTGATGCCGAAAATGATCGTGCCATGTTAGAAGCGGTTGGTAACCCAGTTGTTATGGAAAATGGTACACCAGAACTTAAAGAAATCGCTAAATATATCACAAAATCAAACGAAGAAAGTGGCGTTGCACACGCCCTTAGAGAGTGGGTCTTAAAATAATGTATAGCTATAAAATCGGTATCTCAGCTGAAGAACACGATAATTTTGCAAAATCAAGCAATCAAACAAACCTTTTACAATCATCAAATTGGGAAAAAGTTAAAGATAATTGGGACAACGAACGTATTGGTTTTTACAAAGATGACCAATTAGTTGCTTCTGCTTCTATCCTAATCAAATCATTGCCACTTGGCTTCACTATGCTTTACATCCCACGTGGACCAATTATGGATTACAGTGACAAAGAACTCGTTGCATTTGTCATCAAATCACTTAAAAAATACGGTAAAACAAAACATGCCCTTTTCATCAAAATAGACCCAGCTTTGTTGCTTAAACAATACAAAATTGGTGAAGAAGTTGATGAAAATAAAGACACACTTCTTGCTATCGACAACTTAAAAGCTGCTGGTTGCGAATGGACTGGACGCACAACAACTATTGCTGAAAGCATCCAACCGCGTTTCCAAGCTAATGTCTACACACAAGAAGACATGACATCAACTTTCCCTAAACACACAAAACGTTTGATGAAAGACGCCGTTCACCGTGGTGTTATCACTACGCGTGGTACAATCGATGACGTGAAAGCTTTTGCTGATGTCGTTGCTCTTACAGAAAACCGCAAAGGTGTTGCTCTTCGCAACGAAGATTATTTCCGTAAAATGATGGAAATTTATGGTGATGATGCTTACCTACACTTGGCAAAGGTTAACCTACCAAAACGTTTGGCTGAATACAAAGAACAATTAGCTCAAATCGAAAAAGACTTGGCTGAAACTGCTGAACATCAGAAAAAACGTTTGACTAAGTTAACACAACAAAAAAATTCTGTTACAAAATACATTACTGAGTTTGAAGAATTTGTTGAAAAATACCCTGATGAATTAATCATCGCAGGTATCTTATCAGTTTCATTCGGTAACGTTATGGAAATGCTTTATGCTGGTATGAACGACGAGTTCAAGAAATTCTATCCTCAATACTCACTTTATCCAAAAGTATTTGAAGATGCTTATGCTGATGGCATCATCTGGGCAAATATGGGTGGTGTTGAAGGAACACTTGATGACGGTTTGACTAAATTCAAATCAAACTTCAATCCAACAATTGAAGAATTCATCGGTGAATTTAACATTCCAGTAAATGGTTTGCTTTACAAACTATCAAACTTGGCTTATAACATTCGCAAACAAAGGAGAAATAGCCATTAATGTCTCTTGAGATTATCGATAAAAAAGTTTTTGAGACTTTTTGTAATACCGTCAACTACAAATCTTTCATGCAATCTGTCGAAATGGCAAATTTGCTTGAAAAACGAGGCTATCAAGTCACTTTTCTTGGATTAAAAGAAGCTGATGAACTCCAAGTTGCTGGTGTCCTTTACAGTATACCAGTGGCTGGCGGCCTTCATATGGAGATCAACTCTGGACCTGCTTCTCGCAATCAATCTTACTTAAAAAACTTTTACCAAAGCCTTCAAAGCTATGCTAAAGAAAATGGTGCCATCGAATTACTGGTCAAACCATTTGATACCTATCAACACTTTGACACCAACGGTGAACCAACTGATGATGAAAGAATTAATTTAATTGAAGATTTCACATCACTAGGCTACCAACACGATGGCCTTATGACAGGTTACCCTGGTGGTGAGCCTGATTGGCATTACGTCAAAGATTTGACTGATTTGGATGAAAAATCCTTACTAAAATCATTCAGCAAAAAAGGTCGTCCACTTGTTAAGAAAGCTAAAACATTTGGAATTACCTTACGAAGACTTGATCGTAGCGAACTTCCACTCTTCAAAGAAATCACTTCTGCAACATCTAACCGAAGAGACTATGTCGATAAGTCACTAGACTACTATCAAGATTTCTATGATTGCTTTGGAGATGCTTGTGAATTTATGGTAGCAAGCCTTAATTTTCAAGATTACCTCAAACATCTTGAAAGTGACCAAGCTAAACTTGAAAAACGAATCGAGAAACTTCGCACAGCTATTGAAAATAATAATGCTTCTGAAAAGAAACAAAATCAGTTGCGTGAATTATCAAGCCAATCAGCAACCTTTGATACACGTATTACAGAAGCCAAAACATTCATTGAAAAATATGGCTCACAAAACGTTATCTTAGCGGGTAGCCTCTTCGTTTATACCAAACAAGAAGCTGTCTATCTCTTTTCTGGTTCATACCCTGAGTTCAATAAATTCTACGCACCAGCTCTTCTTCAAGAATACGTCATGTTAGAAGCTATTAAACGCGGTATTACCACTTATAACCTCTTAGGTATTACAGGAGAATTCGACGGTTCTGACGGCGTTCTACGCTTTAAACAAAACTATAACGGCTATATTACTCGTAAGATGGGAACATTCCGTTATTACCCACATCCTCTCAAATACAAACTTATTCATAATCTCAAAAAATTACTTAGACGTTACTAAATAAAAGGCTTGGAAATAAAATCCAAGTCTTTTTTAGTACAAAAAAACTACTTGTCCTAAGACAAGTAGTTTTTAATATGGCTTCAATGATTCTTGCTTATTTTACAAAATCAAGAAGAGCAAGGAAGCTTTCTGGTTGAAGTGATGCACCACCAACAAGAGCACCATCAACGTCTGGGCAAGCCATGTAAGCTGCAACGTTTTCAGGTTTAACTGAACCACCGTATTGAACGCGAACTTTGTCAGCTACTGCTTGACCGAAGTCAGCTGCAACTGTGTCACGAACTACTTTACACATTTTTTGTGCGTCGTCTTGGCTAGCTGATTTACCAGTACCGATAGCCCAGATTGGTTCGTATGCGATAACAAGTGAAGAAACTTGTTCTTCTGACAATCCAGCAAGTGCAGCAGAAACTTGTCCACCTACGAATTCAGCAGCTTTACCAGCTTCATAAGTTTCAAGAGTTTCACCACAGCAGATGATTGGAAGCATACCGTTAGCAAAGATAGCTTTTGCTTTTTTGTTGATATCTTCGTCAGTTTCGTGGAAGTATTCACGACGTTCTGAGTGACCGATTACAACGTAGTCAGTTCCCATTTCAGACAATACTTTAGGGCTGTTTTCACCAGTGAAAGCACCAGCGTTTTCAAAGTAGCAGTTTTCAGCAGCGACTTTAAGATTTGAATCTTTAGCTGCAGCAAGAACTGTTGAAAGGACAAGTGCAGGGGCTGCGATACCAGCTTCAACAAGTTCTGATGAAGGCAATTTAGAAGCTACTGCTTCAACGAATGCTTTAGCTTCTTCTGGATTTTTGTTCATTTTCCAGTTACCAGCGATAAATGGTTTACGTGACATTTCAC
>SKEO01000206.1_pt1 | contig 58179 bp, 74 predicted proteins | sample 4826801 | NCBI WGS metagenome assembly SKEO01 (sample SAMN11008807, study PRJNA524170) | human gut metagenome | biome: Human fecal sample; material: Feces; isolation source: fecal sample from pouch patient p3 | host: Homo sapiens | place: Israel: Tel-Aviv | collected 2016-02-25 | reverse complement strand
ACTCACAAGAAGATGATGCAGGGCTTGATTTGATTGATTTCTATGTTCTTCCGCATTATCTTACAGCACCATTTAAGAAAGTTACCGAGAAAATAATGACTGAGTTTTCGGATTTGAATCTATGCCCTATTAACAACCATCAGGGAATTGTAATTGATGGTGAAGGTTCAAAGGTTATTTGCAAAGACTAATTTGAAAAATCCTTTTTTTGAAACTGGAAAATCGGAAGCTGAGGAGATAGACTATTGAGAACATATGAGAATAAAGACGAGCTTAAAAACGAGATAAATAAAAGCTTTGCAAAGTATATTTCAGAATTTAATGATATTCCGGAGCATTTAAAAGATAAGAGAATTGATGAGGTCGATCGAACTCCGGCAGAAAATCTTGCTTATCAGGTTGGCTGGACAACTCTTGTTATTAAATGGGAATCAGACGAAAGAAAGGGTATTCCTGTCAAAACTCCTTCGGATAATTTTAAGTGGAATCAGCTTGGCGAATTATATCAATGGTTCACAGATACATATGCTCAGTTGTCACTGCAAGAATTGAAAGACAGATTGAATGAGAATATCAACTCTATTTATGCAATGATTGATTCTCTGAGTGAGGAAGAATTATTTAAACCACATATGAGAAAATGGGCTGACGAAGCAACTAAAACAGCTGTCTGGGAAGTATACAAATTCATACATGTTAATACAGTTGCTCCGTTCGGAACCTTTAGAACCAAGATTAGAAAATGGAAAAAGATTGCACTATAACTTCAAGTTTGTATAATTAAAGCACTGGTTAAATCACACATTATCCCAGTGATTTTTGACCAGTGCTTTAATACCATCATGAATATTAGTGTTTGAATCTCCATCCAGAAATGTGACAACCCGAAAGCCGATATCCGCATATTTCCTACGTTCAGCTTCAAATTCTTCCTGTGAAGAAAAATCATTGCGCCAGAGATAATACGTTGGCTTCCGCAAGGTTATCACATCCTTTCTTTTAAATTTTCTATAACTATCATATAAAAAGTGGACAGTTTTCGTGTCTGTCCACTTTAAAATAATTTTACCGTTCGCGATCTGAATGGGTTAATTGTCCTCGTTTTGCCAGTTCCAGTATTTCTGGTGGAATACGATTCATCAGATTCTGGAGATTTTCATAGTCAGCTCTGAGTCTGACATCATCCATTTTCTTTCGTATGCTGCTGGACGTTGCTTCTTTTACCTGTCTGCTTAAATCCTGTGTCTGCCTTTTTAATGATACATTATCTGACTTTAAGGAACTAATCGTCTTATCATATTTCCGAACCTGTGTCTGAAAGTTCTCCATTGCGGGGAAAAACTTCTGTAAAAGTTCCACTGCTTTATTTGTATTTTTACCGGCATTAAAGAGATTTGTATTTTCCAGTAAATCAGTAATCTGCTTGGCCTGTCGGGTTAGATGTGCTGCTTCTTTGAAAAGTCGTGGTGGAATATGTTCACGCCCAGTCATGCTGGCGGCTTCTCCACGTTCAAGATCTGGATATTTTTCTACCATGTGTTTCCAGAACTCATCCTGCCACCAGGTCAGCTTTTTCTTATTTCCAAGAATCTCTTTTGCACAGAGCCTCCCATCTTGGGTTATCGGGACAAAGGAAAGGTGCATATGTGGAGTTTTCTCGTCCATATGCACCACAGCCGAAAGGATTGTCTCTGAATCCTGATATTTCTCTATAAATTCCAAAGCTGTTTGGAAATACGCTCTGATTTCACTCTTTTTCTTACCTTTGAAAAATTCTGGTGTAGCGGTAATTAGAACTTCAACAACACGTACACTATCTTTGCGTGTCCGGCATCCGTATTCTTCAATCAGTCGATTCGATTCTGCCCGGTACTTCCCGACTGGTTCAATGAAATGATAATTCAAATTTCTTCGACTGTTGTCTATATCCGGATTACTGGCATATTTTTCTTTTTTCCGTTCATTGTGAGCTTCAATATTGCTGATTTCAGGTCCTTTGTATTTTGCAAATCTTAAAATACCGTATTGTGCTTTTTGCATTTGTACTTCCTCCTTTCCCCAAAACAGGCTAACTGTCATATTATTTTGACAGTCAACCTGAAAAATATATAATGTGTAACTTACATTGAATCACTACGTACATACGTACCAGATTAATTTGTCCATTCTTTTGGTACGTACGTACACTGGGAAGCGTCCATAAAGCCATCTGTATAAGACGGCTTTGTAATAACCTCTACTCCTGTAAATCCCCATACTCGTCTCCCGGCAGAATTTTTTATTGTATTGCAATGTTCCAGCTTATATTTTGTCTGAACAGCAATCATAGCGTCTGAGAAACTTCGATTTTTTAATGCGGTCATGGAATTTTCTTCACACCAGAGACGATAGCTTTCATACAATTCTTTGGAACTTGCACTTGCCTCTGCCTGAAAGCGAATATATCCTTCTGATTCTAAAAACTCCAGTACATTGTTATTATCTCGTTTCACATTTTCACGATTCGCCTTGATACGGGGACTTTCTGTAAATTTAAAATTCTGACGGACTAACCTTTGTAACCCTTCAAATGCCCAGAGAAAAATACTTTCGGCTTCATTTTTCATTTTTTCTGCCAGATAGGGATCATCTACACGATCAACGGGTTTCTCTTTGGTTGTCAGTACTAATTGTCTTCGGTAAAATCCATCGCTACGGTCATACAATGCCTGTAAATCTCCATTGCTGAATGCAAGTAATCTGGAAAAAAGCCATCCCTGGTAACTTTGCTTTCCTTTACGTTCCAAGTCCATTTTCTCCTGAGCAGTAACGATAGATTTCACATAACTGGTCTGTTTCAAGGCTTCCATTCGCATATCATCATCTACACACAATAAAATGTGCTCAAGGTCAGCTCTGGCAAAGCGGTTTTCAGAAATTTTACTGATACTTCCGTCTTTCATATTCGTGCCTAATAAGCTGTTCAAAACAGCACCAATTTGTGATTTTCCCTCGCCACCATTGCCTTTTATAATCATCATGCGTTGTCCCTTGTTGCTTGGAATCAGACAATACCCAATAAACTCTTGCAAAGTTGGAATATCTTCCGGGTAGAGCAGTTGATCTAAAAATGACAGCCATGTAGAAGCTTCTGGTGCATCTGGATTATAATTGACTGGAAGACGCATTCGTACAATATCTGGTTTTTCAGGGATAAATGTGCCATCTATATATATCGTTCCATTTGCAAGATAGATTTTATTGGCTTCTGGTGGAAAATCCTCTATATAAGCTGCCAGTTTCATAACTTCCAAAATATTTGTTACTTTGCGTGGAACATTATTAATGGCATAATGTTTCAGACTTTCAAATATTTCCCCACGAAGGGGCAGATCATCAGTGACCCGCCCCTCTGGAGTAAAAAATGCATTGTTGGCAAAGAGTATTTTATGCGTATGGAGAAATTCTTCACAAAAGGCTGCTTCATTGATATTGGTTCCGTCAAACCAAACTGGATAATTACTAAGCTGCTTTTGCTTCTTCTGCATATACATCCTCCTCATCACGAGACCCTGAAAGATATTTCAAATCTTCCAGATAGCCTGTTTCTTTCATGGATTTTACAACTTCAAAGCCTTCTTCTTCATCTGCAAAGGTCAGATAATCTGCCAGATATTCGATATAACTCAGATTTTCACATGCTTCTTCAAATCGTTCGTCCATAGGTAAATCCGGTCGTTCTGGTGCATACAGTGCTTTCCATTTTTCCAGACGATGAAGATATTCGCATACCATTTTCTGGCATTCATGTAATTCTTTCTGTCTGCTTTTTGTTTCCATGTACTCGGGCTTTTTCAGAGCTGCTATTACTGGCGGATTATCTGGTGTAATACCAAAATCTACAGCAATTTTCTTGGCGGCTTCATAGTTACTCAGTCCGAATAGATTTGCAACAAACTGGATCACATCTCCGGTAGCACCACAGCCAAAGCAGTAGTAATAAGTTGTGTTTAGTTTCATACTTGGGTAATGGTCATTATGAAATGGGCAACAGATCATGTTGTTTCTTCCAATTTTCATGCCATAATATTCGGCAGCCTGTCCGACTGTTACAGTTTCTTTTATTGTTTCAAATAATCTCATTCTATTTTCCTCCTGATTTAAGTTTGAATTTAAAGCTGTGCCGTTTTATCCAGTTCCTTTCCTAACAGGCAACCCTTCTCGGCGCTGTGTCGTCTCTTTGTGAGCGCTCTTTTCTGATCAGAAAATCATGGCGGTTTATAAAGTTCCGGAACGGTCATTTAGTTTTCAAGGTTCTGTCTGATCGATCATGACGACAGTTTAGCATGAAAAAATCGCACCCCTGATTTATTCACGTACAATGAAAATCAAGAATACGATTTGATAAAAAATTGCAAATCTGCACAGACACAGATATAATGGAAGTAGTTTAGGAGGTGACGAAACAATGGGAAAATCTGATTTTATAGAAGATGAAACAAGTCTTGCATACCGATTGAGTAATTTGCGGAAAGACCATGATTTAAGCCAAAAACAGTTGGCTGATCAGCTTCATGTGACTCATTCACAAATCAGTCGTATTGAGAGCGGTGAAACAAAAAATCCTAATATAAGCATTGTAATAGATGCCGCCAGGTTTTTTCATGTTTCTACTGATTATCTGCTTGGAATCACTCAGATTACTTCACCAAAAAGTTATGATATATCGGAACTTGGACTGTCGGAAGAAGCGGTAACGAGACTGATTACCAGAAGAATAGATGTAGATATTTTAAACCGATTATTGGAACATGAACATTTTCCAAAATTATGTATTATGATTCGGAATTATTTTGATGATACCATTGCTGAGGGTATAATGGCACGAAATAAGGTCATTGATTTGGCTGTTGATCAACTGACTGATCTGATGACTGCAGAACCCTCAAAAAGAAAAGAGATTATAAAAGATAAGCAGTTTTTAAGCTCACAAAAATTAGGTGCGAATGAAGCGGACATCGAAAAAATCAAGATTCAGTTTATGGCAATATTACGTGATGTTAAATCTGGTATACAGAGAAAAGAACCAATAAGAGCGTTTGCTACAGCCGAAGCGGTACAGATAATTCGGGACGCATTGCCTGATAAAACGGTTTCTGATATTACAAGTACTGACGTAGCAAATGCAGTAGCTTTTTATATGGGACAGACAACAGATCTGAATGATGAGGGTCTTGCAATGGTGCAGAATTTGACAAAATATATCTGTGACAATAGTGTATCTGAGAAAGATTCAGAGAATAGCTGACGTAAGTATGGACATACCTTTCTTCAAATGTGGCATCGTCTGAATAATCGCATTGTCATGCTAATATTCAGACTCAGTTCTGTTCTTTCAGGCAACTCCTTTACGGAGTACCTTTCAGCACAGAATGCCGGGAATTTTGGATAATCGCAAGGATATAGAATTTCTTCCCGGCAGCCACAATTTCATAAAGGTATAACACACTAGACTTTCCTGACGGAAAATCGTGTGCCAACAGGGATGCTACTCGCCCCTATTGGATGACCCAGAGTAATACTTAATGAGATAAATGATAATTTATAAAAAAGATAGCAATTACAAAGGAGGTATTTTGTATGCAATGCTCTTATGGTTCTATATGGCGTAAATGGGATTTTCACGTTCACACCCCATATTCCATTTTAAATAATAATTATGGATTTAATCCATTTGAATTGACTGAAAGTGATTTAGAAACGGAATTTGATGAATATGTAAAAAAACTTTTCACATTAGCTGTTGAAAATAATGTTGCTGCAATCGGAATTACAGATTATTTTATGTTAGAAGGATACAAACGCATAAAAGAAAAGTATCTTTCTTCTCCTTCTAAAATGCTCCAATGTTTTCCAGATGATGAGCTACGCCGTAAAATAGAAAAAATTTTTATTTTTCCTAATATTGAATTACGTTTAGAAAATTTTGTTGGTCGAAATGCAAATTCGGTGAATTATCATGTTATTTTTTCTAATGATATAACAATACAAGAAATCGAAGAAAATTTTTTACATCGATTGACTTTTAACTATGATAGTGGAAATACGCGATCATTAACCCTTTCAAATATAAAAGAATTAGGAAGTCAAATAAAGAACAATAATAATGATTCTGGTTCCGACTTATTAGTAGGCCTAAATCATGTAACTGTAAATTATGCTGATATACAAAAAGTACTTGAGAATAATCCTACATTTAGGAATAAATATCTTATTACTGTGCCTGTTGATGAAGATCTGTCCCAGATTAGTTGGAATGGACGTGATTATTCTACTAGAAGAAATATATATAAACAATGTCATTGTTTGCTTACATCTAATGAAAAAACAATAAAATGGGCATTAGCATCCGACAGAGAAGATGCCCAAATTAAAGAATTTGGCTCAATTAAACCTTGTATATGGGGCTCGGATGCACATGAGTATCAGAAAATGTTTAAGCCTGCTGAAGACCGACATTGTTGGGTGAAATCTGAACTGACTTTTGAAGGACTACTGCAAGTTGTTTATGAACCATCCGAACGAGTTTGTATTCAAAATGAACAACCTGATATTGGAGATATTCACCAAATAATTGATTCGGTAAGATTTGAAAATGAAGCTTTTCAAGAAGCTCCTATATATTTTAATAGTTCATTAACATGCATAATTGGTGGAAAATCTACTGGAAAATCAATGTTACTACGTCAAATGGCAAGAGCCATTGATAATGATTATGCTCTACAACAAGAAGGACGTTTACCGCATAACACATTTCCCAGTGTTAAGACCACCGTCACATGGAAAGATGGTACAAGTAATGGAAGAAAAATAGTCTATATTCCTCAAACTTTTTTGAACAGTACTATTGATAATCCAGAAGAGATGACTGCTGTCAATAAAATTATTTTTGATGTATTGTTACAAGAACCAGATATTAAAAAAGCTTATGAAAATTTAAAAGCAGATACTGACAAAATTCAAAAGAAAGTCCAATTATTAATTGATGAATTAATTGCTGATAAAACGAAATTGACGGATTTAAATGAATTGATAAAGAAAGACGGTTCTTCATCGACCTACAATTCAACTATTCAGCAATTAGAATCAGAGAGAGAGGTACTGGCACAAAAAGTAAATGTTACTCCGGAAGAAATTAATCGTTTTAACGAAGTGGAAAAAAATATTGAGTCTATTGTTTTAAAAAATGAAAAACTACACTATGAATTAGAAAATCAAAAAAAGATTTTTAAGGTATCTGTTGTAGTTCCTGGATATTTTTCTTGCCTAGATGGATTATCGATAGAACATGATTTTTCTAAGGATTTTCCAGTTACTGAAAATACTTTAAATTCTGCATTGACAGCTTTAAATCAAGAAATTTTGTCTAAATGGGAAAATATTATCAATTCAAATTGTAAGAATTTGCAATTATCCATTAGTCAAAATAATCATAATTTAAACTTATTAAAAGAAGAATATGAATCTTTAAAGGAAAAAGTTGCTCAAAGTGAACAGCTCGGAAAATTAACAACTCGCATTAATGCTGAACGTAAATTATTACAATCTGCAATCGAACGTGAGACACAAAAAGAAGATCTTCTCAAAAGTATTAATCAAAAAAAAGAAAAAATTATTGCATCTCAATCAGATTATTTGGATATATATACTACTTTTGGTAAAATCATAAGATCCACAGGAACTTCAAGAAATACTTCTTTGATATTTGATGCCGAGATTGTTTGGAAACAAACAGAATTTATGGAATGTTTAGCTCGAATTTTTAACAACAAGAACTTTACACCTTTTAGAACTAAACATAACTATGATCTTACAGATTTAAAACCAGAGGGCTATGGGAAGCAGTTCCTTTCAACTCTTTGGAATGCATGGGAAGAGCCAGAAAAATATGGTGGATTATCATTTAAAGCAGGAAATACACTAGCCGATGTTTTATCTTATATTTTCAAAAATTGGTATAACATTCATTACATAGTAAAAAGTGGAAATGATTCTATTGAAAGTATGTCTCCTGGTAAAAAGGCGTTGGTTCTTCTTGAAATGTTAATCAGTCTTGAGGATAGCAAATGTCCAATATTAATTGATCAGCCAGAGGATGACTTAGATAATCGATCTATTTATAACGACCTCGTTCAATACATTAGACGAAAAAAGAAAGAACGTCAAATAATTATTGTTACTCATAATGCTAATGTTGTTTTAGGTGCTGACGCAGAAGAAATTATTATTGCAAATCAAGATGGGATTGGAACTGAAAATGCAGAAAAGAGATTTGAATATCGTAGTGGTGCGATAGAAAATGATGAGATATTAACCGATGATACTGGAGTTCCATTAAAAGGTATTCTAAATCAAAATGGTATTCAAACTCAGATTTGCGATATTTTAGAGGGGGGACGTCCTGCTTTCAAGCTTCGCCAAAACAAATATGCAGGTATCCAACATGATTAATTAACAAACTATACAAAATAATCTGCTTTAAACATAAAATATAAATCATATCATATACTATGATTAAGGTAATTTCTGGTTGACTTTCTTAGTTATATCAGTTATATTATCTTTAGTGATCAGATTGCAGAAACTTGAGAAGCCTGCGATCGGGGGAGGGTGCCGAGGCCCCTCTCCTTTTTTTTATCTGGAACATTTTGCAGCGAGGTACATATGAGCAAACCATTTATTACATATACCGCACAAGTTGAAAAACTGAAAAATGAAAAAAATCTAGTTATTACAGATGATGATTTTGCGGTAGAATCCCTGCAGAATATCAGTTACTATGCATTAATTGGCGGATATAAACATCCTTTTATTGATATTCATACCCGCAAATACATTAATGAAGCATGTTTTGAAGATATAGTTGCTCTTTATGAATTTGATGAAGAGTTACGTGGAATATTCTTTAAATATTTATGTCGCGTAGAAAGAAAAATGCGTTCATCCATTTCTTATCACTTTTGTAAAAAACATGGAGAACGTCAGGAAGAATATCTTAACTCCAATAATTACGGCAATATTCCAAAAAATAAAAAAGGCATTACCAAATTAATAAAAATGCTTGATATGATGGCTAATAAAAACAAGGATCATGAATATCTTGTTTATCAGCGTAACAAATATCATAATATTCCGTTATGGGTGATTATGAATACCCTTACGTTTGGTCAAATATCTAAAATGTTTGAATTTTTACCTCAAAATATGCAAGGAACAATTTGCCAGGATTTTGGAAATGTCAAGAAAAATGAGATGATAAAATATTTAAAGGTATTAACTCTGTATCGAAATGTATGTGCTCATAACGAAAGGTTGTTTTCCTATCACACATATATTGATATTCCAGATACGTTGTTACATAAAAAATTAGGCATTTCTAAAAACGGTTCAAAATATGTATATGGAAAAAATGACTTGTTTAGTGTAGTCATTACTTTTCGTTATCTACTTCCAAAGATCGTTTTTTTACTGTTTAAAAAGCAATTATTGCATATTTTTGACCGGTATGAAAAGCAGAATTCAAATTTGAAGTTGAATGATCTTTTTGAATATATGGGATTTCCGAGTAACTGGAAAGAGATAACAAAATTTCGCAAAATATAAGTGGAGATATTAGCAAAAATATTTCCACTTATATTTAAAGCTATTCTATTTTCTGTGACTTCTTCGCACTATTCAATCCATCCACCCAATTACACAAAATCACAATCGTCTCGTAATTTACATTGATATATGTACGCCACCCTTTCGTCCGCCAAGTACAGTGCTTCCTTTTAAATCTGTCCACTCAAAATCGGGCCTCTCTTCTCTGGCAACAAGAAAATTGCCTGCGCGCTGGGTGAGCTGGGCAAAGTTTACAACAAAGTCAGAAGCGCCTTCGTTATACGTGTAAATGGAAGCTTCCGACCCCATAAATCCGATATCTGCTTCACCAGAAAGTACAGCAGTCATCGTTTTGTCGGCTCCAAATGGGGCTAGATGTTTAGTACAAGACGCACTAAATAAAATCAACACCTTTAATCGTATTGTCTTCGTTTAGATAAATTTCCTGTATTGTAGATCTCCAAAAAGAACGCTTGTTTTCAGGAGACAGCGTATCATACATTTGCCGAAAGTCAGTTTCTAATAGTTCTTCCACATAGTGCAGGCTTCTCGTCTCTTCCTCCTCTGGAAAAGCAGCAGAAGCGGAATGTTCTTCTTCCAATCTCTGGTACTCCTTATCGTAGTAATCGTAAGAAATCCTCCCTTTTTGAAATAACAAATTTAATCGTTCCATTTCTTTTCTCAGCTTTTCCGGATCTTTCGTTTTCTTTTGCTTTTTTAGCTCTTCACTGATCTGGTTGGTGCGGACCTTATACTTTTCGTACTCTCTTTCAAGATTTTCGAGCAGATATTTTTCGATAAGGTTCTGGCTTACCCTATGCCTATACGTGCAAATATGATCAATAAGCGCTCTGTTGCAACGGTAGTAGCAGTATGTTCTTTTTTTACGTGTTTTACGATTTACAATTGACGAGCATCCGGTACCGACTAATTTCTGTCCGCACACAGGACAGCGCATCAAACCTGTAAATAGGTATATTCTACCAGACGGCGTGTTTTTAATATTTCTTTTCGATATAGTTTGCATCTCATCCCATTCTTTTTCTGACAGGTATGCTGGACAATAAGGGTATCCTCTGTACGTCCCTTTATAAAATTCGCTGGATAACATCGTCCGTAACATGCCATAGCTAAAATCAATTCCATAGGTTTCCTGCATGTACCGGATAGCGCCCTTCTTGGAGTTATGATTTCTAAAATATTCAAAAAAATCTTCCACCATGTGTTCTGTTTCCGAATCTTTAACCATGCATTTCTTTCCATCTACAACACCTGTTTTATAACCAAAAGGCATATTTGCATCTCCAAATATTAGCTTTTTCTGTCTTATAGATGCTTCATTCACAAATTTAATTCGCTCGGATGTGGTGTCTACTTCGTTTTGACCGATCGACAGCACTACATTTAACTGCAATCGTCCATCTCTTGTCTCCATGTTTATACCGGGCTCTGATACGGAAATCCAGCGAACACCATGATCATCAAGCACATCTTGCACCTTATAAAAATCAGAAAGATTTCGAAACCATCTGTCGAGTCTCCAGAAAATTATCACATCAATTTTATCCCTTTTTACGTCCTCTACAAGAGCGTGTATGGCTTTTCTTTTCTTCAATTCTTTTCTGGCAGTCTTTCCCTCGTCCGCATAGACGCCTACTATAGACATATTGTTGTCTGTTGCGTATTGCTCCAGGCATTCTTTCTGTGCTTGCAGAGACTTGCCATGTACGCTCTGCTCAAATGTGGAGACGCGGATGTATATGGCACACCGCAGTATTTTTTCTGGCATTTGCATCACTCTCCTTTTGTAAAATATATTTAAAATTGGTACAAAAATAACAGCCAGCGCAAAACATATGTTCCGCTTGTGTGACTGCCCCGAAGATGATACAATATTCGTGGATTTCAATCGCATATCTTCGGATATGTATACCGTCTCTGTTGGCGCAGGGGCGGTTTTTATTTTATTGTGGTGGATGGCAAATGCCGCACGGTTCATAAACTCCGCGTACCTCAGACAGATGTTTTTCTATCTTAGATTTCAAAGTTCTGCATCCAGCGCTATGATACTTTGCCCCAGTGTTTGTTATATACACGATGGGGTCATCTTGGCTTTGCTGTGCAGCCTGCTCTTGTGCTGCTTGCGCTGCAGCTTGCTCTTGTGCAATCCTTTCCTGTTCAGCAGCCGCAGCCTGTTCTTGCTCGATACGCGCCTGTTCAGCTGCTTGAGCTTCCTGTTCCAACCTAATCCGTTCTTCTTCCTCGGCTTTTATTCTCGCTTCTTCTTCCGGATCTATAACGGTAATAGTTTTCGAACTGCTTTTAATTTCTCCATTCGCCGTAAAAAATAGTGATGCATTCCCAGAAACCGTAAATGTAATGACGGCTTTTCCGTCCTTATATTCGAGATCTGCGATATTATTTTCGGATAATTCCAAGCTTTCGATTTTTGCGTCCGACGGGCTTGGAGTAATTTTCACCTCCGTTACATCTCCGATATTAAATTCTTCTTTCCCCCACTCTGCAGATATAGAGTTCAATTCAGACGGAGATCCAAGCCATATAAAGATAATTAGAGATGTTGCAAACACAATCGAGCATATCACAGTATTCCTGATCCTGTATGGCCGGAATTTTTTGGATACAACACAGTATATCAATGCCGGTATCGCTGGTATCCATAAAAAAGAATACACTACAAGTGCAATAGAGAGCATTATCAGCAATGCAATAACACTAAGGCATCCACCACCACTCTTATTCGATGCTTTACTCATTGTTTTCCCCTTGTTTTCTTTAGTTTTTCCGTTTTTGGTTTCTGTGTAATACAGTCCGCTCCCTGGAATTCCAAAGCTTTTTGTCCGTTTTCCATCAGAATTAACAGTGTAGTGAATTCCTTTTCCACCAAACGTGAAGCTATGGCTATTCTTGTTAAGATTAAACTTTATACCGGGAGCAATTTTAAAACTTTTTCTGAAACGAAATCCCATTCCTTTCTTAATTCACCTTCTTTTTCTCTCCTGTACTTTTCCCGCAATTTATATATAAACGCCGAAGCGGTTATATCATTACCATTATTTACCTGTAGTTTCCAGATTTGGAATATACTACAATAATTACACTATGAAAATACTACTCGATAAGATCATGCACGATAAAAACCTATCTACTCGGCAAGTATCCATTGCAACTGGAATATCAAAATCAACGATTAACCGCATTGCAAATGGTAAAATATCGCCGACAGCTGACACGCTGGAATTGCTTGCCAAGGGCTTAAAAGTCCGAATTTCCGACCTTATCGACTCTCCATATCAATAAGTGTCCCACATCTGGGACGATTGTCCATTTTCGCGTAAGTTTCCCGAATTTTAACTGTTTATTTAATAGAGGGCAAAAACATTGCCACAAAATAACAGAACAAATGTTCGAACAAAATATTGATTTTTGTCCCCTGAGATAGTATTATATGTTCAGGGATTTCGAACAAGTGTTTTTGCAGTTAGGGGGATCGCGAATGGACTACAAAAAACTTATCATCGAATTGGTCAACAAGTCCAACAATATTGAGGTGTTGGAACTTGTGTACCGATTCTGCATAAAGCTTTTAGGCTAGGGGAAACCCTAGTCTTTTTTAATTAAGCTCTCTGCGAGCTTTTCTAGGACATCCCATTCACTTTCATCCAGCTTTGCAAGAGCTTCTACTAATCTCTTTTTAAATGTATCGTTTTCCATTATAAGATCAGCAGCGAAGTCTGTAATCAACTGGTCTCTTGTCAACGGGATAAACATTTCACCGTTTCCGGTTCTTAACCATTTTTCGTTTACATTAAATTTTTCGCACATCAACCTATAAATCGGTTCCTGTTTCTCTGGATTTTTCAAACGGTTATTTTCAATATTATTTATAACGTCTCTTTTTACTCCAAGAGCTTCACCGAATTCGGTCTGTGTCATATGTAATTGTTCAGTCCGGAGGAGTTTTATTCGCTCGAACATTTCCATTCTATCACCTCCTTGCAAAATACATTATATCATAACTGCATGAGTTTATCAACTCAAAAAATAAATAAATTTTTAAGAAATAGGGTTGACAAACTCTAAAAACGGATGTATTATGAGTTTGCAAACTCAAACAACACAAACAAAAACTGAAAGTGAGGAAATGGAAATGAAAACAAAAGAAGAGTTTGGATTTTACATTAGAAAGACAGTTATAAAAAATCTGCTATCAGCTCACAGGAAGATATCAGATCGCGGGAATGTGAAATCTCTTATTATTTTAACAAAATTTATTTTAAAGATTTCCAATCAATTCAATGATATGTTGATCGATCTTGGGCTTGAAGAAAATGACAACAGCTCTGATAAACCGCCGGACGCATTCTGGCACTGTAATGCAGCCGAAGCCGGTTCCGAGCCCGGAAATGCAGAGGACAGAATATAAGGAAGGAGGAGTGAAGAGATGCATGAAATTTTTTGCACACGCAAAACATTTTTAAAAGGAGAATCCATCGCAGCAATATCTTTTGAGCTTCCCGAAAAAGAGTGGGAAGAATTGAAAGAAACACAAGGATGGCAATTCGTAGAAAGATTTTTAAATCGAAAGAGAAAAGGGGTTGTAAATAATTTCGAACTTTTAAAAGCGATTAGCGCTGAACGAGAATTCAGTGAGATGATTATTGCGTTGGCGGAAGAATTTAAAACGCCTGAAAAGCTGGAAGAGGCTTTAAAAGAGGAAATTTCAGAGGAGGAGCTGCGACATACATTAGAAGCAGCTCAAGAAAGTGATTATCCTATATTCTTTCCTGGCATGCAGTGAGCGCATCCGTTTCTTTCGATGTTAAGCAAAATAAAGCAATCCCGCCACGGAGGTTACGACGGCAATAAAAATAGGAGGTAAAAGGTATTGAACGAGTTACAACAGAAATTAGACAGCCGTGAAGTGGCTGAGATGGAGAAAGCGAAAGTTGTATATTTGCTAAAATCCGTTGATAATTCCGTGAAAATTGGCGTTACGGAAGAGTTTGAAAGGCGATTAAAAGTAGTTCAAAATCAGAGCGGAAAGGTAATAGACAAGTGCTATGTAACTGGATATTGCTCGAACCCTTTTGAGATAGAAGCCGAATTTAAAAGAATGTATAAAGATAATCGCATAAACGGTGAATGGTACTCTATAGATTTCGAAGAATCAAAGCAGATATTGAAAAGAATATTCGATGCAAAAAGAGTTGTAAAAACCAGGCGAACAAATCAAGAAAGCGGAATAGACAAACTGTTGAATTTTATTTTTTCATAGATTGGAGGAAAAATGAGCGAATTAAAAATTTTCAATAACGAAGAGTTCGGTAAAATCAGAACAGTAACGATTGACAACGAACCGTGGTTTGTGGGGAAAGATGTGGCAGTAATTTTGGGATATAGCAATCCACAAAAAGCACTTCGTGACCATGTAGATGAAGAAGACAGGACGCTGAACGATTCGTTCACCGTGAATGGCACAAAAGGAATTCTTATCAATGAGTCAGGACTTTACGGTTTGATTCTTTCAAGTAAACTTCCGAATGCTAAAAAGTTCAAACACTGGGTAACAGCGGAAGTTCTTCCCGTACTCAGAAAGACAGGTAGGTACAACTTGCAACAGCCACAGGGCAAAGAACTCCTCGCACTGGCGGTCTTAGAAGCGCAGAAGACCATTGAAGAGCAGACAGCACAGATTGAGGAAATGAAGCCGAAAGCGATATTTGCGGATGCTGTCGCTACCAGTCATACATCCATCTTAATCGGCGATCTGGCGAAGATTTTGAAACAGAACGGCGTTGAAACAGGGCAGAAGCGCTTATTTGAGTGGTTGCGTGAAAATGGATATCTGAGTAAGAGAAAAGGAACGGAATGGAACTCGCCCACACAGAAATCTATGAATTTAGGGCTGTTTGAAGTGAAAGAGACAACAGCTATGAATCCAGATGGTTCCGTTCGGATTAACAAAACCACAAAAGTAACCGGCAAAGGACAGCAGTATTTTATCAACAAATTCCTGAATGTAGCATAGGAGGTACACATGAGCGAAAAAGAGAAAGAAATCATCAGAAAAGTAGCGCAAGCACTGCCGGATATGTCGGACATGAATAAAGGGTATTTTCTTGGCTTTGCGGAGGCTATGGCTTCGCAGAAGAGTCAGAAAAAGGAAGAAGAAAAGGAGGGAAAAGAGAATGCATAGCATCGTAAAAATCGACAATGGAGTAATTTTGGACGGAAAGAAACTCAACTGTGTAAGGGCTTACGAGCTAAAACAGGCAGAGGGAGAAGACTTAGCGGAGCTTTCGGTAAAAATGGATGTCCGTATTCGGGGTAAGGACGATAAGCCGTCCAATATCACAGTTGGAAGTATTGAGGCAGATCAACTGTCTGGACTTAGATATACGGATTTGCTCAGGGTGATGGAAAATGGAGCGTTATTTAAAGTGATCTATACAGAAGATGGAGTGTTGAAGAAAACCGATTTTATAAAAGGCAGTATTGAATCAAGAAACATCAAATGGCGCGGAAAAATCGTGAAAACGGTGAAAGTAGATCAAAGAGCCCTCGTAGTAGAATTGGAGGACTGACATGGAAATTGTAATAGCAAGCGTTATCTGCTCGATCATGGTTTCTGCTGTTACAAGCATTATTATTACAAGAAAATACATGAGCGTTACTCAAAACGAGGTAGATAGGATGCTCAACATGAGTATTAAACTTGTCGAGGATGTTGCAAAAATGATGGCTGATAGATTTGGAACAGACCAGAAATAAGAGTGGATGGACAACATATCTCGGACAATCCATCCAGCATACATAGTAGAGAGGTGATTTTATGAAGCCAGATATGGAAAAAATCATGCAAGTGTTGATATCTCTTATCGAAGAACAGGAACATGTGAAAATTGATTACACACTCGAAAAGAGGACAGAAGAGGAAACCGCTTAGGCGGTAGAAAGGAGGGCAAGCATGATAATAAAAGGAACATACCGTTGCGACACCACCCAACATCCAAATACTTTAAATAGTTGGGACATCCGGTCCGTATCGGTAGATCTGCCGGAAGAAGAGGACAAGCCTTACTGGATCAGAGTCGGTGTGGCGGTGGTCGGGTTCGGACTGACAATGCTGGCGTGGTATCTGGTGTTCGGGTATTAAAAAAGAGTGCTGTCACAGGGCGGCAACCCTCGAGCACTCAAGAAATTAAATCATTTAAATTGTAGACGAAAAGGAGAAGTTTGTAAATGAAAATTACGAAAATTAAGATCAAAAATCTTTATGGAATTACAGAATATGAAGGAGACGGAAAGAGTGTAGAGCTTTCCGGAACAAATGGAGCAGGCAAATCTTCCGTGATTGATGCGATTCGGTACGCACTTACAAATAAGTCAAATCGCAAGTATGTTGTGAGAAACGGAGAAACAGAGGGGGAAATTCTGATTGAAACAGATAACGGATTGAGAATCAATCGGAAGGCAAGAACGAATCAAGCGGATTACAAGAGCGTGAAGCAGAACGGTCATGAGGTGGGGAGTCCGGAAACATTTTTGAAAGATATTTTTACTCCACTGCAGCTGTCGCCAGTTGAATTTATGGAGAAATCCGAAAAAGAGCAGAATGCAATTTTGCTTGATATGATCCAGTATGACTGGTCATTGCAGACAATTCGTGAATGGTTTGGTGAAATTCCAGATTGGGTATCTTACGATCAGAATATTTTACAAGTTTTGAATGATATACAGTCGGAAAACGGCATGTATTACAGGAATCGGCAGGATGTGAATAGAGATATTCGGAATAAAAAATCATTTGTTGAGGATATCGCAGATGCTATCCCGTCTGGATACGATGCAGAAAAATGGGAAAATGAAAATCTTGGACAGCTGTATCAGGAAATCGAGCGCATTAGAAAAGAAAATGAACAGATTGAGAAAGCAAAGCGATTCATTGAGCAGAGGGACAACAAAGTCCGATCATTTGAAGCGGATAAAGAGATTAAATTATCCGCATTGGAAAGGTCGTTTACTGCAGAGCGCGAACGTCTTTTGAAAGAAAATGAAAGGCTGCAGGCTCAGTTGAGAGAAAATCAAACAATGCTTGCTGGTATGGAAGAGAGAAAAGCGGACAAAGCAGAAGTGATCGTAAAAGAATATGAAGCGAATGTTGCGAAATATGACAGCTCTGTAGAAGAGTATAAAGAATTGTCAGAAAAAGAAGTGCAGGATTATTCGGAATTGCAGAATCAGGCATCTTATGCGGAAGAGATGAAATCCCACTTGAATGAATATCGTCGAATGGTTGATCTACAGAACGAAGTGGAGCGATTAAAAGCAGAATCCGAAGATTTTACGCAGAAAATCGAAAAGGCACGGTCTCTTCCGGGAGAAATCTTAGAAACTGCAACTATTCCGATTTCCGGTCTTACAGTTGTAAACGGTGTTCCGCTGATTCACGGACTCCCAATCAGTAATCTATCAGATGGAGAAAAACTTGATCTGTGTATCGATGTGGCGATTCAGAAGCCTAATGGACTGCAGATCATCCTGATTGATGGAGTGGAGAAAATGTCTACAAAAATGCGGACAGACCTGTATCAGAAGTGCAAAGATAAAGGATTACAGTTTATTGCAACAAGGACAACAGATGAAGAAGATCTGACAGTGATTGAATTATAAGGAGAATCGATATGGAAGAAATGATTGTAAAAGAGGAAAAACACGAATTGAGTCCATTTGCGGACAGCCAGAGTTTTCAAAAGATTTTTGATATCGGAAAAATGTTTGCTACATCGCAGCTGGTGCCACAGAATTACCAAGGCAAACCGATGGATTGTACGATTGCAGTAGATATGGCGAATCGAATGGGCGTATCCCCTATGATGGTCATGCAGAATCTGTATGTTGTAAAAGGCAAGCCTACATGGAGTGGACAGGCTTGTATGAGTATGATCCGGGCGAATACAGAATTTAAAAATGTCCGTCCGGTGTACGATGGAACACCTCATACAGATAATTGGGGATGCAGAATTGAAGCAGAATATAAAGATAGTGGAGAGAAAATCAAAGGAACTACAGTGACGATCGAAATGGCTAAAAAAGAGGGATGGTATGAAAAAACAGGAAGTAAATGGAAAACCATGCCGGAGCAGATGCTTGCATATCGTGCGGCTGCGTTCTTTGCTCGGGTATATACTCCAAATTCTCTTATGGGGGTTTATGTCGAGGGTGAAGCAGAGGACATATCAAAAAGTGATACAAGAGTAGCAGAAAACCCGTTTGATTTTGAAGCTGCAGTGCAAGAAGCAGAGGAGGTATTTGAATGATTTTAACACAGGAAAATTATTACAGTAAAGAAGCGAATCGGGAGTATCTCAGCGTCTCGCAGTATAAGGATTTCTGCGGAACAATCGGACGTGTTGGGTGTGAGGAACAGGCACTTGCAAAGCTGAATGGTGACTGGGAGATGGAGAAAACAACAGCACTTCTGGTTGGCTCTTATGTGGATTCGCATTTCGAAGGAACGCTTGACTTGTTTAAGGCTCAGAATCCTGAGATATTTACAAAAAAAGGAGAGTTAAAGGCAGAGTACCGAAAAGCAGAAGAAATCATAAACCGAATCGAAAGAGACCCTTTATTCATGATGTTTATGAGCGGAGAGAAGCAGAAAATCTTTACAGCCGATCTATTTGGAGCGAAATGGAAAGTGAAGCTTGACAGCTATTTGCCCGGTAAATGCATCGTTGATTTGAAAGTAATGAAATCCCTGAGAGAAGCGCATTATGCGAAAGACATGGGACTGATGGACTTTGTGAGGTTTTGGGGCTATGACATACAGGCTGCCGTATACCAAGAGGTAGTGAGGATCAATACAGGGGAGCGGTTGCCGTTTTATATCGCAGCAGCCAGCAAGGAGAAAGTGCCAGATATCGAGATTATCCAGATCCCGCAGGAATGGATGAATGATTGCTTGTCTGGAATGGAGATGAATGTGTCAAAGATTCTCTCTCTGAAAAATGGAGAAATCGATCCAATCCGTTGTGAAGTTTGCGACTGGTGCAAGCACACCAAAATACTAAAAGCACCAATCTGGCCAGATAATTTGATAGGAGAGGTATAGATGAAAAAGTCAGACACTGTGGTTACGGAATACGTTGAGTTTTGCTTGATATGCGGGAAACCATACAACATCGAGGGGCATCACCTGATCTGTGGAAAAGGAAGAAGGCAAAAAGGAACGGAGGACAAGCTGCTCCTGCCTGTATGTAGTGATTGCCACAAAAGGATACATGGAGATGGTGTAAGCATGGCACTGTCGAAGATGGTAGGGCAGGCAATCTATGAGCAGAACCATACACGAGAGGAATTTAGGGAACGATATGGACAATCATATTTTTGAAATCAGAGGGAAATTTTACAAAGGACATTGTTTCCCGGGTCTGAATGATTACATACATGAGATCGGGAAGAACCCGAAAGCAGGAAATCGAATGAAGCAACAGTATCAGATGATAGCCTGTAACGCCGTCAGACTTGGTTTAAAGCGTTTTAAAACAGATAAGCCTATCATTCTGCACTATATGTTTAAAGAGCCGAAAAAAGGCAATAAACGGGATAGAATGAATGTTTTTAGTTTTGCGGACAAGGTGATTGAGGACGCATTGCAGAAATGCGATGTGATTGTTAATGATGATCCGGCTCATGTCGTGAATACAACGCATGAGTTTGAGTATACAAGTGGAATCCCGTCAATCATTGTCCGGATTGAAGAGGTAATGAGGTAGAGAGCCTTGTTATAAATTGTAACCCGTTCATGTTCAGGTACGTCACACTACGTTGAATACATATCCCGGGAGGAATCCCGGGAGGAAAGGAGCGAAAGTCTCGGGAGAATTATGGCTAAAAAGTATTACTGGCTAAAACTGAAAAACAACTTTTTTAGTCAGCCAAAAATAAAAAAACTCAGGAAAATAGCCGGTGGAGATACTTACACGATCATATATCTAAAAATGCAGCTTTACAGTCTGGAAGATGATGGAAAGTTATATTTTGATGGCATCGAAGAGAATTTTGTAGAGGAAATGGCATTGAAGATAGATGAAGACCCGGAAAATGTAGGCGTTACAATTCAGTTTTTAATTGCGCAAGGACTTATGATTTTATGTGATGATAATGAGTATTTAATGACAGAAACGCAAGAATCAATAGGATCAGAAAGTGACTCCGCACAACGAGTTAGAGCGCATCGTGAGCGAAAAGCGTTACATTGTAACGATACGGTAACATTGTGTAACACAGAGAAAGAGAAAGAGAAAGAGATAGAGATAGAGAAAGAGAATAGAGATAGAGTAAAGAGAAAAGAGAAAGAAAAAGAGATAGAAGAGTTATTTGAGCGATTATGGAAAAAATATCCGGAGAAAAAAGGGAAAGGGCAGGTAAGTAAAAAGAGCAAGGAAAGGCTACTTGATATTGGCTACGAGCAGTTTGAAAGAGCGATAAATCGATACAAAGAAGATTTAAAAGAAAATGAATGGAGAAAACCACAATACAGCAGCACCTTTTTTAACACCGGATATGAAGATTATCTCGACAAAAATTATCAGCCACCAGAGAGGACGGCAAAACCGCCAGTAAGCAGAAACTTAAACAACTTCGAACGCAGAGGATACGACATGGACTCTCTGGAAGAGCAGCTGTTGAATTCGAATTAAGGAGGAGCAAAATGAAAGAAGAATTATTAAAAATGGCACAGGAGTGTCTCTCCGAGGAAGAAGTAAAGGAAATACTCAAAAAGAAATTTAAGGAATCGATAGAATCGGCAATAGAATCAGCGTTTAGATGGGGAGATGCGGAAAAGGCACTGAAGAAAAAGATAAACGATGTCATGGTGCCGTACATAGAGAAGTATGATTTTTCGGAATACCTTCCAAAGTTGGATACGGTGCTTACTGAAATTGTAAATTCTGATGCTTGCATTGAGAATAAAAAGATTCTGGAGAATTTTAAGGATTTATCAATCAAGCAGGAAGAAAAAGAGATTAAAGTCACGGATCTGTTTGAAGCATGGATTAAAATGTGCGAGAAGAAGATCAGTACAACTGGTCTGGAAGTGGAGTTTGACGATGGACCATACTACGAATCGGTCGGATGCGAGATGCGAATAGAAGAGAGTGAAAGACCTGTTTGGAGTTCTGTGCATAGGGCGGTGATTGTTTTCGAAAACGATCATGATGAAGAATTAAACATCGAGATTCCGATATCAAAATGGGATTTTGAAAAAGAGCATACACTTGATAATTTAGGATGTGTGAATATCCAGTCTCTTCGATATCTCGGGGAATTTGACATGTTGTTAATGAGATTGCAAAGAGCGGGAACGAAAATCATCATAAACGAAATGGAAGCAGATGGAGAAATATGTCCACAGGAAGAGCCGGAAGTAAGTTTCAGTTAGGAGGCAAACATGAACAGAAAAAGATACGGCTTTAGAGTCTACAGGAAACAGCCTACCGGATTGAGACACGGAAATATGGATTTGTTTACGCGCGGCATCACAAAGCGAAAGAGAAAGAATAGGGTGAGAGGAAAATGACGAACAATGATCATTTGAACAACATAACAGGAGAAACGGATACACCAGAAATCTCCGCAGTGAAGATGATACTTACAAGAATAGATGAGGATTTAGAAAACGATCTGTACGAAGAAAACTGTGATAAATACCTGAATTTGTACAAGAGCCAAAAAGAGTGGCTGGAAAGAGAGGTTGAAAATGAATAAAAAAGAAGTATTGGAGATTCGTAAACAGTTTACGCCAGCAAATTGTGCAATCACAAGAATTGCCGGTTGCTATGTAGATCATGAGAAAATCAAAAAGATGGAATCAAAATCGGCATTTTTATCTTTGCCTGAGGAAGAGGCGTTTAAATATTTTGACATTTTTAAAAAGACACTTTCCGGGACGATGGGGAAAAATATGTTGAATATGGAATTCCCGATCGACCAGGAGATGCCAGGCGGGACACAGGAATTTTTAATGAAACTAAAAGCCAGTAAGCTGGAAGATGACATGCTCCTGGAAGAATTTTATGACAAAGTAATCGCTACATATGAGTATGCGGAGAATTATTATATTATTTTAATCCATGCAATGTATGATGTGCCGGGCAGATCGTCTGACAATCTGGAGATGTTTGACGCATCCGATGAAGTGTATGAGTATTTGGTGTGCAGCATCTGCCCGGTTTCTTTGTCAAAAGCGGGGTTGAGTTACAATGCAGAGAGTAATTGCATTCAGGACCGTATCCGGGACTGGGTAGTAGGTATGCCGGACAAAGGATTTTTATTTCCGGCATTCAACGACAGAAGCACCGATATACATAATGCACTGTACTATACGAGGAAGAGCGCAGATCTGGATGCTGGATTGATGGATGGACTTTTTGGAGTAACAGGGATATCGGCAGATACGCAAAAAGAAATATTTAACAACTTGCTATCGGACGCTCTTGGCGATAAAAACAGCTTTCGAACAGTGAAGAGAATACAGGAAGTACTACTTGAAAAATTGGAAACAAACACAGAAGAATCACCGGAAGTTGGGAAAAAAGATATTTTGAAAATTCTTCTCGCAGAGAAAGCACCGGATGAGGCTGTAAGTGAATTTTTGGAAGGGTGGGACTTCCAAATCGGAGAAAATGACACTATTCGGATTTCGAATATCGTGGATGAGAAGAAGATTTCGATCAAGAGCTGCCATGCAGATATTAAAGTGGAATCGGACAGAACAGATCTTGTAGATACAATGGTTGTGAATGGAAGGAAATGCTTAGTAATAGCAGTAGATGACAGTCTGGAAGTGAATGGAATTCCGGTTCGCACAATAGAAAGGGCAGAAAATGAGTAGACCAGCACACTTTCTGGATCCCTACAAGTTCCAGATCGAAGAGATGGTAAAACTCGGATGCACGGATGAGCATATCTGCAGAGTACTTGAGGATATTACTGGAAAAGAAGTGAAAAAGAGGGTAATAGCAAACAAGAGGATGTGGTTAAGAAAAATGGAAAATAAAAGAAAACAATACGAACCGTACAAGGGAGAAATTAAGTGCATGATCGAATACGGACTTACGATCCAGAACATCTATGCAGCAATAAGCGAAGAGAGCGGAATCGATGCGAGTATTGAAACGTTTAAAAACTTTTTAAAAGACAATGATATGCTGCCTGAGTCAAAGAAACAGGAAACTTCGGTTAAGGATATCTTCGGCAACATTGCAAATTACATGGAGTTTCACGAGGGCTGGGTGCGGACCAGTTGCCGGCTCAACAGGGCGATGTCGAATCCAAACCGGATATTAATGCGGAGATATTTGCAGTAGGTTATGAAAAAAGAGAATCCGAAGAAAAATGAAGTACATATCTGTTCTTCCTGCGGACGGGAAATTATCGGAGATTTTGAGTATGTAAAGACAAAGAGAGGGACGGAATTGTATTTTTGCAAAGATATGAGGTGTAGGAGGAATGACTAATGACGAAAACAGAAGAAACATGGATGGACGGGATCACAACGGAAATGATGGAACATATCTGCGACAACCTGTGCAAGTATCCAGATCAGCTAAGTGAAATGGAACTGGAAGATAAATGCGCAGAGTGCAAGATGGGACGGTTTGTGTGCGATATTTTGAACCAGTATAACAAGGTGAATGATTTTGTGGACAGCCAGTGTGCGAAGTTGATGAATCAGATGCATGAGTTGAAAGAGCGTGATACGGCGAAAAAGCCAGAAGAAGTAGACTATGAATTAGGTTATTTCGTTTGCCCAAGTTGCAGAGAGTCAATATGTTTTATTGATGGACATGCAGAAGAGCACGAATGCTGTCTGAAGTGCGGCCAGAGATTAGATTGGAGCGAGGAATATCATGATGGGAAGATGTAAATTAACAAGTATATGCGGACACGATTATTGCTGCATAGAATGTCCGGACAACGATATTTGTAATATACAGTGTGCAGATGAGGACATGTATGAGTATTGTGTGGAGTGTCCGGAATATGAGGAGGTGGAGTGATGAAAAAATATGATATTTTAATTGCAAAATTGTATGCGTGCTGTGGAAATCAGGAAGAGTTTCCATGTGAGCCGATTACCATTGATACTAATAAAATGAGCGAGTTATTGGAAGGTGTATTTATAGAAGCGGGATTGTTGGAGGTAGAGTGATGAAAACAATAATTTACACAGTAGATGACGAAGAACCAGATTGCAATAGATGCGATCATTGTTGCGGCGAAGATTATTATTGTATCAAACAATGTGGAGCAGAACATGGATGGAATGGATACGAAAGGTTAGAGAGAATTGAAAGTGATGAGGAGTAACCATGTGGAAAATATCAACGATATCCAAAAAAGAATTATCCTGAGATGGATTTAATGGATAAAATCGAGGAACTAGAGTTGTTGGAGGCGTAGTAATGAAAAAAGAGTGCATTAAATGCAAATATTATAAAAACTACTATAAATCAACAGAATGTTATTGCGAAAAAGGTTATTGTGTTATGGATAAGAAAAATAGGAGACGAAATAAATGAACGTACTAGAGAAGATCTTGGAAGAGATTGAAGATCATGCGATAGAGTTTGAATCATTCGGAATGTGTGATGATTATGTGAGTATTAGATGGATAAAAGAAATCATTCGTTCCCACATGGACGAAGTCCAGAAGTGCGGAGAATGCAGCCGAAGAAAATGGTATCAGAAAGGATATGAAGACAGCAAGAAAGACAATGACTGGATTCCTTACTCAGTACAAAATATGCCTAAGAAAGAAGATGTATATCTTGTAACGTGTGACGATGAAGAATATCCGGTAAAGAGAATGAGATTTAAAGAGGATTTATGGTACTGGACTTACGGGATATATGACGGAAGAATTTTGGCGTATCAGTCGTTACAAGAACCATACAAGGAGGAATAACATGGACATTTTAATCACAATCGCATTCCTGGCCCTGTATTACATCCTGGGGCTTGGAACAGTGATTGCCCTAAAGACAGGATTGGAAGAGGATGTAAAACTAGAAGGTGCGGATTACCTGATGGCTGCGGGATTCCCGATACTGCTATTTGTGGTGTTTTTGGATTGGATTGTGCGAAAGATAGTGAGGTAGGAAGATGAAAAAATTTAACTGGGATGAATTTAAAAATAAAGACAATAAGATTGTGGTGCATTGTAAGACCGAGGAAGAAGCAATAGACTTTTGTAAACAGATGTATAAGCATGGCATGGAATGGGCATCTGGGTGTAGTTATTTGAGTTATACACGCTATGAGGTATACAGGGATAAAACGTGTTACGCTGGAAATGGTGGGTATCAAAGTTATGATTACTCCGAGAAGTATAAATACAAAATTTTAGAATGGAGTGATTACATGAACAAAGAATTTACCAAGGTAGATTTAAAAAGCGGAATGGTGGTCGAATATAATGATAACTATTTCGGGAAAAGACTTGTTGTAGGCGGCTTTTTGATTGGCGAAGATGGATATTCGGATTTGGGAGACTATAACGAAAACTTAAAAAATGTGGCAAGCGGTTTGGAAATAGTTAGGGTATATAAGATTAAATGCATGGAAAAAATTAGCAGTATCATGCATGATGACAACCTCGAACTCATCTGGGAGCGAAAAAAACTAAAGAAAATGACCGTGGAAGAAATGCGGATGAAGCTGGAAGAGTTGACCGTGGAAGAAATGCGGATGAAGCTGGAAGAGTTGACCGGAGAGGAAATTGAGGTGGTACAGGAATGACAAGAGAGAGCATGAAACGTAGAAAGGAGACAGCAGGAGTTATCCGAAAGATTGAAGCGTACACTATGGCAACGAGGAAGCCCTGTGAGACGGCTTTAAAGCAAAAGGGGCATGAACCATTTAAGTGCGACTTTAAAAGTGCACAGAGGCCGAATAAGGACGCTGTGGAGTACATAGCAGAGAAATACAACATAAAAGAGCGAATCCCGGGAGGTGATAGAGTTGGACAAGAAAACACTGAAAAAGTACAAACCAAACAAAGATAGACTTATCCGGATTGAGAACCAGATACAAGAACTCTGCGAACGGGAACCAACTGTTGTTATGGGGAAAGTAACAGGATCCAGTGCAGATTTCCCATACACGGAAGTGCGAACATCAGTCCAGATGTATGATCCTTACGAAGACGAGAATGTAAGACAGCAGATTAGGCGAAAAGAAGCGGACAGGCTGCGGATCCTGAAAGAGCAAGAAGAAGTCGAAGACTACATAAATGGGATTGATGATCCGGAGATTAAAGAGATATTTGAGTTGCACTATCTTGAGGGGAAAACCCAGCAAAAAGTCGCAGATGAAATTGGATATACCCAGGCGCGAGTATCGCAGATTATAAGCGCACAGCTTAAAGATTTATAGCATTTATATTTTACTTATGCTATAATTATCCTAGAACGATTGTATATTGTTCTAAAACAATCTTTCCAAACATTCAGAACACCGCCGGACTTTTACCCTTTCTTGTCTGGCGGTGTTTTTACGCCGTGGTCAGTTGGGACAAGCGGGTTCGATCCCTGCACACGGTTTTGTGATGTGAGTATACAGGCTGCACAGCTGAGGTCTGTTCTGGGGAGTGCACACCGGCTTTACATCACAAATGGTACCAAAACGCAGATATCCGCAGATCTGCAAAACAAACAAAAATAGATTCAGCAATCTATATTTAGTGTAATCAGCGTACCCGAGTGCGGATAGGGTAGAGGATGTCAATAAAAGGCATCCTATGGGTGTATAGCTCAGTTGGTAGAGCGATCGGCCGTTAACCGATGTGTCGCAGGTTCGAGTCCTGCTATACCCGTTGCGGACTACTGCAAGGTTTCCTCCTTTTTCTTATAAATTTTGATTGTGTACTTGGTTATTTTGGTTTTTGTTGGCATTTGTAATCCTTTCGAGCAGTAGTCCTAAATTCTTGGCATCCAGAGATGGGTGCTTTTATTATGTTTTAAAGGTGGTGAGTCGGATGGCGAAAGGTAAATATCAAGAGTGGCTAGAGCCGGAAGGCTTGCTAAAAATAGAGGGATGGGCGAGAGATGGTCTGACGGATGAGCAGATTGCGCAGAATATGGGGATAACCGCAAAAACACTGTACGAATGGAAAAAGAAGTATGGTGAGATTTGTGAGTCCCTAAAAAGGGGAAAAGAAATAATTGATCGCCAAGTAGAAAATGCTCTGTTAAAACGTGCGCTCGGATATGAGTACACGGAAACAACCAGAGAATACATACCGGAACTTGATGAAATGAAAACTACAAAAAAGGTCACAAAGCAAGTAGCACCGGACACGACAGCGCAGATTTTCTGGCTCAAGAACCGGAAACCAGACAAGTGGAGAGACAAGCAGGAATACGAGGACAGAACAGCGATTGAGAAGCTGGATGAAATTCTGAAAGGAATGCATGACAATGCAGCTAAGCAAAAAACAGAATGAGTACATACTGAACGCAACTCATAGATGGAATATCAAGTCCGGAGCGGTTCGTTCTGGAAAGTCTTTTGTAGACACTGCTTATATCGTGCCTAAAAGAATCCGAGAGAGAGCTGGACTTCCCGGCTTAAATGTAATCATGGGTGTATCCAAAGAATCCATAGAGCGAAACGTACTCCAACCGATGAGAGAGATCTATACCAGTGATCTAATCGGGAACATTAACAACCGGAATGTGGCAAGAGTATGCGGAGAGGATGTTTATTGTCTCGGTGCAGAAAAGGTCAGTCAGGTCGCGAAGATACAGGGAGCGTCCATTAAGTACTGTTACGGCGATGAGATAGCAAAATGGAACAAAGAGGTGTTCCAGATGCTTAAATCACGTCTCGATAAGACGTATTCCTGTTTTGATGGAGCTTGCAACCCGGAGAATCCGACACATTGGCTAAAAGAATTTCTCGACAATAAAAAATTAGATATCTATTTGCAGAGATACACGATTTTCGACAATCCGTTTCTGGCTCCAGATTTCGTGGAGAAGCTCTGCATCGAATATGACGGTACCGTTTATTATGACCGGTTGATTCTTGGTCTATGGAAACGAGCAGAGGGAGCGATTTACCGCAAATTTGCAGACCATCCGAAAGATTTTGTCAAAGAGCCGACTGCATCCGATCTGACAGAGATTGTCATTGGCGTGGACTTTGGTGGTAATAAGTCTGGTCATTCTTTCGTGGCAAGAGGGTATGACCGAGACAATAATGTATACGGATTGAAGAGTATCCGATACATGAATACGGACACGAAAAGGTTTAAAGAGGGAATTGATTCAAACATTCTGAATGATCTTTTTATTCAATTTGTTGATGAGGTGCAAGAAAAGTATAGAAAGGTTGATTTTGTTTACTGGGATAACGCGGAAACTACGCTCGGCCAGAGTATACGGAATGCCATGATGAAAGTGCATCCGAATGTAATTGTGAGACCGGCTAAGAAAATTAGGATAAAAGACCGGATTGAGTGCGTCTTAAAGCTCATGGGAGCTGGGCGCTTTTTTATTACAGAGGATTGCGAAACATTATCGACTGCGTTGCAAGAAGCAGTGTGGGATGAAAAAGCATTAAAAGACGATCGTCTGGATGACGGAAGTAGTGATATTGATACACTGGATGCATTTGAGTACACGATAGAGCGTGATATCAGGATGCTGACAGAGTGAGGTGCAAGATGTTTAAGTTTATTAACAAGGTTATTACAGGAGTGTTTAACATGATAAGCAGAACCACGATGAAGCAGGTACTAAGAGAATCTCCTGCAATTACAAGCACTATGGTGCAGAAAATAAATGAATGGAACAGTATGCTCTCTGGGAATGCGGACTGGTGCAAGGACTATGTGAAGTCCCTAAGGATTGAGCAGGGGATATGCAGAGAGTTTGCAGATGTTGTGCTGTCGGAAATGGAAATAAAAATATCAAATGATAAGCTCTTAAAACTGTTTGAGAAAACCACAGAGAGCCTGAATGAGAATCTACAGGACGGTCTTGGACTTGGTTCGTTTTGCTTAAAACCACTTGGAAATGGACAGGCAGAGTTCGTGACAGCAGATAAGTTCATCCCGGTGAGCTTTGGTAATGATGAAAAGCCGAACGATATAGTTTTTCTGGACTTCCGAGACATAGACGATGCGAAGTATTATGTTCGCCTGGAGCGGCACAGTATCAAAAACGGATTTCTTGAGATTACAAACGAGGCTTATTGCTCATCTACAAGATATGGATTTGACCGGAAAATCTCTCTGGAAAGCTTAGAAGCATGGGCTGGACTCCCGGAACATGTAGCGTATCCGGGAGTTAAAGAGATGGATTTTGGGTACTACAGAAATCCGATAAAAAACAGGGTTGACGACACGCCATGCGGTGTGTCTATTTTTGATTCCGCGATCAACCTTATTGAGAGAGCTGATGTGCAGGGAGCAAGGATAGACTGGGAATTTGAATCCGGAGAGAGGGCAATCCACGTGGACGCTGCAGCCATGAAGAGAGAGCCAGATGGACGGAATGGGGTATCTAAGCTAAACAAGCGCTTATATGTTGGAATCGACAGCGAGGAAGGGCTTTACAAAGAGTTCTCGCCGGAATTCCGGGAAGAGAATCTAATAAACGGTCTAGATAACTACCTCAGACAGATCGAGCTTGTAGTCGGACTTGCATTCGGAGATTTAAGCAATCCGCAGAGCATCGACAAGACAGCCACAGAAGTAAAAGTATCCAAAAACCGGAAGTACAACCGAGTAAAGGCGATTCAAGATAATTTAAGGAACTGCTTAGAGGATTTTGTAAGAGGTATGGCGTTCCACGAGGGGATGCTTCATTCCGGATATGAGTTTATCTGCAGTTTTAAAGATTCGATCCTGACAGACGAGGAAACGGACAGACAACTGATGCTAAATGAGATAGCAGCCGGAATCAGATCACACTGGGAGTACAGGGTTCGATTCATCGGGGAGGATGAAGAAACTGCAAAAGCGAATGTGCCGGATCAAGGTGGAGTAATGGAGTGATAGGTAATGGATAAGCCAGATGTCGTAAAAATGTCTCTCAGAATGGAATCTATCTGGATGGATGCTGAGAACCGGATCATACAGGATATCGTTCGCAGGATACGCAAGACCGGAAAGATCACATCCACTGCAGATTACCAGATTAACAGACTGGTAGAGATGGGGAAGAGCACCGAAGAGGTGGAAAAAATCCTAAAAGATGCTCTGAAAGCTACGTACCCGGAGATGTTTAAACTTTATGACGATATAGCAGAGTGGCAGTACGTGCGAGATAAAAGCATATATGAGCAGGTTAATAGAGAATTTATACCAGCAGAGGAAAATGAACAGCTCAAGCAGGTGTCACAGGCTGTCAGAAAGCAGACACAGGACGAGCTGCATAACCTTGCAAGGTCTTATGGATTCTCGGTCTTAATGGGTAATCGTCGCGTATTTATGCCGTTTTCGGAGTATTACCAGCGATATGTCGATATGGCAATCACAGACGTGATAAGCGGTGCCTTTGATTACAACACGGTCATCCGTAGAGTTGTCACACAGATGACGAACAGTGGGTTAAGAACCGTGGACTACGCTACAGGATACAGCAACAGAGTACATGTGGCAGTGCGAAGAAGCGTATTGACTGGAGTATCGCAGATCACAGGAGAAATGAACAGGATCAATGCTGACAAGCTTGGCACGAATTATTACGAGGTAGACTGGCATCCAGGAGCCAGACCGGAACACCGCAAGTGGCAAGGAAAAGTGTACAGCAAAGAAGAACTGGTGTCTGTATGCGGTCTTGGAACTGCTACTGGTCTACAAGGAGCTAACTGCTACCATGACTATTACCCATTTGTAAAAGGCGTGTCTGAGCGGCAGTGGTCGGACGAATGGCTAAGAAAGCAGAATGCCATAGAAAGCAAGATAAAGCGGTGGCAAGGAAAAGAGCTGGATGTCTATGGAATCACACAGCAACAGCGAAGAATGGAAACCGCAATGAGAGCGCAGCGGTGTAAAATCGTGGCACTAAAGACTGCCAGAGCGGATGCGGATCAGATCTTGAACATGCGAGTGAAATACAGAGCACAGCTGTACGAGTACACCAAATTCTGCCGGCAAATGGGCGTAGAGCAACAAAGAGAACGGATATACATGGATATGTTAGGGAGAGTCGCATAGGCGGCTCTTTTATTTTGTCCTGCCAAATGACGAGAAACTGGGTACTTACTTGAGACATGTGGTGCGACCACGAGAAAAAGCGAAGCGAAAGGAAGATGAAGCATGAAAAGAGAGTTTTTAGAAGAAATGGGATTGGAAAAAGAACAGATTGACAAGATTCTGGATGCCAATTCCGCAGATGTCGGAAAAGCAAGAAGAGATTACGACAACATCAAATCTGAGCTTGATACGACAAAACAGCAGCTTGCAGACGCAAACACGGCTATCGAGGGGTTCGGAGATTACGAAGAAATTAAAGGACAGGTGGCTGATTACAAGCAGAAGTATGAAGCATCAGAGGCGGAGAAAGTGCAGATCAAACAGGATTATGAGTTTAATGGAAAACTTGAATCCGCATCGAAAAAGCATGGTGCGAGAGCGTTAAAAGCAGTGCTCCCGTTTCTGAAAACAGATGATCTAAAAGCGTCTAAAAATCAAGATACAGACATCGAGAACGCTTTTAAAGAGCTGAAAGAGAACGAAGAAACCAAGTTTCTATTTGCAGACGATGAACCAATTAAGAATCCGGTTCTTGGCGGCGGAGCAGAGAAACCGGGTGCTTTTGATGCGGTAGCAGCTGCTATGGGACTCACAGAAAAAGATTTTAAATGATAAGGAGATAAGATATGGCAAATTCAATTACGCTTAGAAAACAGTATTCCACAATGCTCGACCTCGTGTACAAGAAAAGCTCACTCACATCCGTTTTGGATGGTCCGAGTGATCTGATCCGCGAGGGAGCAAACGCGAATGAGATTTTAATTCCAAAAATGTCCATGCAGGGACTTGCAAATTATGACAAGTCTGCTGGATATGTAAATGGTGATGTAACTCTCGATTACGAGACTGTTAAATGTACCTATGACAGAGGACGTAAATTTAACGTTGATGCTATGGATAACATCGAGAGTGCTGGTGTTGCATTCGGACGTCTGGCTGGAGAATTTATCCGTACACAGGTAGTTCCAGAGCTGGACGCATGGAGATTTTCACAGTACGCACAGATTTCCGGTATTACATCTGCAAACGGCGCACTTGCAGATGGCAAAGCCACTCTCGCAGCATTAAGAGCAGCGAGAAACGCGATCGAAGATGCAGAGGGAGATGTATCTACATGCTATCTGTTTATTAACCCGGCTCTTGTAGGCATGGTTGAAGATCTGGATACGACAGCATCTAAGAGAGCACTGGATGGATGGGCTGGCATTATTAGAGTTCCATCCGCAAGATTCTACACAAAAATCGATCTGACCGCAAACGGTGCCGGTGGTTTTGCGAAGAACACACAGGGTAAAGCGATTAACTTTATGGCGATTGACAGAAACGCTGCTATCCAGTACCAGAAACACACTGTTCCGAAGATTATTTCTCCGGATCAGAACCAGTCTGCTGATGCTTATATGTACGCATACAGAACGGTTGGAATGTGCGATGCATACGAAAACAAGCTGAAAGGAATCTACTGCCACCACGCGGGGGAATAACACCCTCTGACGATGTAGCCTTAGTTGGCAGAGGGAAAGTAGGAAAGGCAAAAGTAGGTAAAGCAAAATAAGAGACAGAGGTAATAAATATGGCGTATTCTAAAAAAGATGGGGTAGCTGCAAATGACGCGAAAAATACACAGCAGGACGGAAAGATCACTGAATTAGAAGGGAAAATAGTGAAAGCAGTTGCCGGATCTAAAGATGGTTTGATGTCTAAGGAAGATAAAGCGAAACTGGACGGAATTGCAGAACAGGCGAATAAATACAATCTTCCTGCGGCGAACAAAACAACGCTGGGTGGTGTGAAACAGGCTGCACTTGTAGCAGAGGCGGATGGGGAGAATGTAACAAAGGCGGAATTCAAAGCTCTTCTTGATGCATTAAAGGCAGCCGGACAGATGGCAGGAGAGTAAAAGGAGCACATATGTTAGTAGACTACAGTTACTACATTGAGGATTTCGGGGGAGAGAAAATCTCCTCTGAGTCCGATTTTAAAAGAATCAGAAATTTGGCAGAAACGCATCTTTGCAACTTTACGTTTGACAGAATTAAAAATGATGTAGAGAATGAGCATTTGATTAAATCGTGTATTTGTGAAATGTGCGATACAATCTATGACATGACCTTAAAAGACGGCGGAAAAGTTAAAAAGTCCGAAAATACAGACGGGTACTCTGTGTCTTATGTAACAGAGCGTATTGACGGACAGGACACAGAAAAAGCGCTTGAGAATAAGCTGTACCGGATTGCGAAAGTCTATCTCGGTAATACTGGCTTACTGTATCGCGGAGTATGCTAATAAATTCAGACGCCACCCTGTACAGCCGGAAGTATAACCCGTCTACTCGGCTGGATGAGTGGGAACGAACCTACATCCCGGAAGTGTGGTGGTACAAAAACGAAAAGTCGCAGATCACGACAGATGGATTAAAGCAAGCAGACACCTACACCGTCAGAATCCCGGACACGAGCGTGGCTGTCAAAAAAGATGATTATCTTGTAAAAGGAGATTGTAAGGTTGACATGCAGACCATCAAGGATTTGGATGGGCTGGATAAGACCAGAGTCACATCTGCAAACTACAATACTTTTGGCGGCAATCCGCATATTAAGGTGGTGGGAATATAATGGCAAAAGGAAAGAAAAAATTCCAGATTGAGACGCCGAGAGGTAAGATATCAACTTACACGATTTCCAAGGGAAATTTGAAAGGAAGGACAATAGCGAGACTCGACTGGAATCCGAACTTTAGACCGAATATGGAATCCGGTTTCGCAAACGCACAGGAGTTTGTTGATTCTGAGTGCATCCGGCGCATGAAACCAGAGACTCCAAGACGGACAGGTGCACTGGATAAGTCAGCGACTCTTGGCAGCGTGATCGGCAGTGGTGAGATCAACCAGATTGCGCCTTATGCATGTAGACAGTATTACGAGCATAAGGAAAAATCACGATGGTTTGAGCGCATGAAAAACCGACACAAAGACTCTATTCTGAAAGGAGCGGCTAAGTATGTCAAATCTCATTGACAGCGTCAGATCATACATTCTCACATGTCCGTTTTTGAGTGATGGACGTGTGAACGTGGACTATATTGGAACGGATATGGGGTACTCTGTTGACCCTCTCCCTTGCGACCCAATCATACAGAGATACATGGACGGTGGGTCAAAGAAACAGTTTCAGTTTGCGTTTACGAGCCAAGAAGAGTATGACCAAGACGCACGAATTAACATTGAAAATAGCGGATTTTTCCAGAGCTTTGAAGAGTGGTTGGAACAGCAGAGTTTTAACGACAACCTCCCAAAACTCGAAGAGAAGAAGAACCCAATATCAATCGAAACTTTAAACAGCGGCTATCTGTACGATATCAATGAGGAAAAAGCTAAGTATCGTATTGAGTGCCGCTTAATCTATACACAGGAGGTATAAGTATGTCAGGAACAGCACCAAAATTAGTAGGCAGACACCTGCGAGTGGCGTTTTTAAACACGGATGCAACAGGTAGTTCGCCAAAATTCGAGAGAATGACCAATTTTACCAGTATGACAAACGGAAAAAATCCAAAAGAGTACTCACGTCAATATGTGGACGAAAGCACCGAAAGATCAGATGTAGTTGGATATGCTCCGGCCACAGAATACTCATTTGACCTGTATACAGGCAATCCGGTACATGATCGCATTGCTGCAATTCATGATGGAGAGAAAGTAGCGGATGACGCGCACGTGGAAGTTGTCACAGTGGATTTTTACAAGAAAAATACGAGAGGCGATAAGTGCTTTGCGACAAAGAGAACTTACGCAGTTATCCCAGATTCTGACGGAGATGGAACGGACGCATTGGTTTACAGTGGATCACTGAAAGCTGTATCCGACATCGAGGAAGGATATGTTACAGAGACTGATATTACATCCAAGACAGTTGCTTACACTAAGGGTGATTACATGGAGGAGTAGCTGCCGCCGATTTTAAGGCGGTAAAAAACACAAAAAAGAATAGGAGAGTGAGCCAATGAGCCAGTGGAAATTTAATAATTTTGAAACAGACATCGATTTTACAGATGCAGATTTTATGGAAAAATTTGAGGACTGCTACGAGAAAATGGTTATGGAATCCGAGAAAGTCCAGAAAGTCGGTAAAGTATCCGAAATCACGAGAGCACAATGCAAGGTTTTCGATGATTTTTATGATCGATTATTCGGAAACGGGGCGAGTGGAAAAATGTTTCTTGGCAAGAACAGCATGGACATGAGAGTTAAAGCAGCCAATTCTTTGTTTGATCTCCGGAACAGTGAGCAGTCCAGATATGACAGTATGGTTAATAAGTATGTGCCAAACAGAAAAGCCAGGAGAGGGGCGAAGAAGAACCGATGAATCTCTTTTATGAGGAACTTCCGATGTCGGTAATGGTACATGGGAAAACTGTCAGAATCAGGACGGATTTTCGCGATTATATTCGACTTCTCGATATGTTAAAAGATAAAGATGTGAAGCCGATGGATAAATTGTTAATTTTGAGAGAGTATTTTCTTGACGACATTGAAATAACGCAATTCTCGATTGACGCATTATGTGACTTTATGAGTGCTGATTTTTCAGACGGAGAAGCCAGTCAAACCGGAACAGGAAGGCGGAAGAATCTTTTTTCCTTTTCCATCGATTATCCCTATATATTATCAGCGTTTTTGCGTGATTACGGAATTGACTTGATTGATATTAAATATCTCCACTGGTGGAAATTCCGGATGCTTTTTGATGGGCTTTCTGAGGATAATGAGATCAAAAAAAGAATCATGTACAGAGGGATGAATCTCAATGAAATAAAGGATCCGGAAGAACGAAAACGAATTCGGAAAATACAGAAAGTTATTGAATTGAAGCAGGAAGAATTGACCGATTTCGATATCGGAGATGCTTTTGCGTAGGTGAAATCATGAGGAAAGAACCAATTTTAGTCCGAGAGTGGATCAGATGCCCTGTATGCGGCTGCAAACTTGCAATCGCAGATAACACGGCCAGAAGTCACGGTATCTATGTAAAATGTCGGACTTGCAAGAAAGAAATAGAAATTAGGAAATAAAGCACTTAAGTGAGCCTATGAGCCTGTGCTATCCATAAAGGAGGGATAGTATGGGTTATGATGGCTCATTAAAATTTGACACGGAAATAAATGAATCTGGATTTAATTCCGGAATTTCCAAACTTGGTGGAATAGCCAAGAAAGGTGCAGGAGTGGCAGTTGCTGCGGTTGGTGCTGTGACGGCTGCGCTTGGAGCTGGTGTTGTAGCCGGAGTAAAATACAATGCATCCATAGAGTCTTACCAGACATCGTTCGAGGTTATGACTGGATCCGCGGAAAAAGCTGCGGAAGTAATCGACAAATTAAAGAAAGTAGGAGCAGAAACGCCGTTTGAGCTTCCGGATTTAGCAGACACCACACAGCTGTTAATGAACTATGGCTTTAGTGCAGATGAAGCTATGGACAAAATGATGATGCTCGGCGATATCTCGCAAGGCTCAGCCGATAAGATGTCCAGAATTGCTACTGCTTACGGACAGATGTCCTCCGCTGGAAAAGTGTCTCTGGAAGATGTTAAACAGATGATCGAAGCTGGTTTTAACCCACTGCAAGAAATTTCTGAAAGCACAGGGGAGTCTATGGCGTCCCTGTACGACAGAATCAGTAAGGGGACGATCTCTGTCGACGAAATTGCAGCATCCATGCAGAGAGCAACGTCTGAGGGCGGTAAGTATTTCCAAAGTATGGAAAAGCAAAGCCAGACGTTTAGCGGTCTGATCTCCACTTTAAAAGATAATGCTCAACAGCTATTGGGCGAGGTCGTAAATCCGATATCTGATGGACTGACAGAGTCTTTGTTGCCTGCGGCGATTAGTGCAATTGAGCAGTTGACGCAAGGATTTGAAGAAAACGGCGTTGCCGGTATGATTCAAGCAGCTGGAAATATCGTGAATGGACTATTTACCGGAATGATGGAAAATGCTCCGTTGCTTATCTCTACAGGAATGGAGCTGCTTAATCAGTTCTTACTCGGAATCGCAACCGGAGTTCCAGCACTGATTACCAAAGGGTTTGAAATCGTAACTCAGCTCGTTCTTGGTATTTTGCAAAATCTACCGCAGTTAATCACGCAAGGAGCGGCGGTTATCACGAACTTTGTGAATGGACTTCTGTCGTCACTTCCGTCAGTATTGCAATCCGGTGTCCAGATGATTTTACGACTTGTGGATGGAATTATAAACAATTTGCCGGCTATCGTATCCGCTGCGGCTCAGGCGATAGCGCGGTTTGTAGCCAGCGTCGCAAGTAATCTTCCGCAGATTTTATCCACTGGGATTAAAATTATCGGAGAGTTAGCTTCTGGTTTGATTAGAGCAATACCAAACTTGGTTGGGAAAATACCGCAGATCATCTCTGCGATAAAAGACGCTTTTTTGAGTGTAGATTGGATCAGCGTTGGAGTTAACATCATAAAGGGAATTGCATCCGGTGTCGCTTCTGCAGCCGGACAGCTAGTAGATGCCGCTGTGAGCGCTGCTACAGATGCCTTGAATTGGGTTAAAAGCAAACTTGGGATCCATTCCCCGTCCCGTGTATTTAGGGATCAGGTCGGGAAAAACATGGCTCTCGGTATAGGGGTTGGATTCGAGGATAATATCCCATACAAAGACATGGAAAAACAGGCAAACAAGATGGTGTCCCGGATACAGGGAGCTGCTCTTGGTGTTACAACGTCTGCAAGCCCGACAGCAAGTGGATATGTCGCTTCCAGATCAGCGGTCAGAACGACAGATAATAGTGAGCTACTCTACGCGGTAGACCGATTATCCAGACTCGCAAACCGGCCGCTTGAAATTATCAATAAAATTGATTCCGTGGAGACATCCAGAGTACTTGCAACACCAATGGAAAAACAAATAGAAAAGAATTCAAGTTTTCGGAAGATGTTAGGAGGGGATAGAAATTGAGCCTATCAGTAAAATTTGACGATCAGGAACTCGGGCGATACTTAAGTGTATTGTCCGGGTTCTCTCCGTTTAGTGGAGTAAATAGAGAGTCGGGACTCCTTGACGGAGCAGAAAGTGCAAAAGGAGAGGATTTTGGCTATACAACATATAAATCAAAGACGCTTGAAATGCCATTTGAAATTAAAGGAGACATCTTAGCAAGCTATGACGCGATTCAGAAAATCCTAAACGTCACAGAGCCGAAAAGGCTTGTGTTTGGGAATTATCCGGATCGCTATTTTTATGCTGTCCCTGACGGCAATTTTGATATAACACAGGTTGCGATTTTTGGGAAAGGCACAATCACATGGCTTATCCCGGACGGGGTAGCGTACTCTGTCGGCGAATTTGAATTTGACGGTGTGCAGCAAGACGGGTACCAGACCATCACCATCCAAAACAACGGCACCGAATGGGCAGACGTGGACTATGAGATCACGCACCAGCACGAAAACGGCTTTATCGGACTGGTAAGCCAGTATGGAGTCATTCAGCTCGGCAAGCAAGAAGAGGCGGACGGAGAGAATTACGAAGCATCTGAAGAACTGTTTAACGGTTATAGCTTGTTTCAGGACGATCGCGGCACCTCTTATCAGAATCCAGAAAATACCACACAGGGAACACTCGAAGTCAAGAATGTTGCCGGATATAACGTCATGGCATTAAAAGGTGGACAGGCAACATCCGGGTACTGGAACGGCGGAATGAGAACACTTACTATCCCGGTTGACAGCGAGGGCAGACGTGGGGCAAAGAACTTTTACTGTTACACGCAGCACTGGTTCGAGACTGGATTGATGGGACAGACGGGAGCACAGACTATTGCGTTTCTTACAGGGAAAAATGAAGTGATCTGCTCCATGTCTATTAACAAGAGTGATGCCACAGGTAATACGGCGCGTATCGAGTGGTTTGCCCCAGGGAACACCTTAATCAGACGAGAGGAATTCCAGCCGACAGCCTACGAGGGCAATCCGTTTAACCTAAAAATGGGATGCCATAATGACTTTTTAAAAGAGGGAGAAAAGCTGCGGATTTTCTGGTATGGAAGCTATATGGAGAGAAACATACCGGAAATAAAGGATATGGAATGCGAAAAAATCCAGATCTGGATCGGGCAGTGGGGAGACCGAAATCTATCAAACCAGTACGTCACACACAACTATTTAAAAAGCATCCGATTCCGGAAAGACAATGTCGATAAGTATAAGGATGTGCCGAACCGGTATCGTGCCGGAGATGTGGTGTCTATAGACGGAGAGAGTACAAAGGTCTATGTAAACGGGATGCCGGCAAAAGGAGATGAGATTAATGGATCCAATTATCCAAAAGTTCCACCGGGGACAACGGAAGTGCAGTTCTGCTACTCTTCCTTTTCCTCTCCACCGCCGCATATTAAAGCGAAAATACGGGAGGTATATTTGTAATGGATAACATCAGAATTGCGATTCTAAGCACAAATAACACGCCAGTAGCGTACATGGACAACGGGCATAAAAAGTCCATGCACTACTGGAATGATAAGCTACACGAATACTTACAGGGTACGGCGAATGCTTACACTTTTACGGTAAATGCAAAGCATCCAGACGCACAGCATATCAAAGCTGGGAATAAGGTGGCATTTACTTACAAGGGGAAATCATACTACTTAAACATTGTAAATACCGATAAAACGGAACAGACGATTACTGCTACGGCATGGTCACTGTCGTTTGAGCTTATTAACGAGGATGCTGGAGAATACAAAGCTGGAAAAGCCATGAGTTTTGAAGAGTACCTCGCCGTCTTTGATGCTGAGAGAACGCTTAAATTGGGACTCAATGAGGTGTCGGACAAACGGATCACCAACGAATGGACAGGTACAACGTCCGTATTAAAGAGATTATTCTCCCTGGCTAATGTCTTTTCTGCGGAGATCGAATTTGAGACAGTACTGAACAGAGACTACTCTTTAAAAGAGATTGTCCTAAATGTATATCGGAAACACTCCGATACAGACAGCGGAGTCGGAGAATACCGGAATGACATTGTACTGCGGTACGGGAAAGGAATTACCGGAATTCGAAAAACCACAGATGCCGAGAAGCTTTACACCTGCATCCAGCCGACCGGAAAGGACGGTCTGACAATCAATGGTCTTGACAAGAAAGAATACGATGAAAACGGCAATATCGAGTACTTTACAGACGGTGCGATCATCCGCGCACCACAGGCAAGGGACCGGTTCCCATCCAACATCGTAAATAAGGCTGATGCTTATATCCTGATGCGTAAAGAGTACGATACAGACAGCAAGGACAAGCTCTATAGCATGGCTCTGTCTGATCTTAAAACAGCATCTGAACCGGTGGTGACTTACGAGGTGGACGGATATTTTGACACCAACATCGGGGATACGGTAAGGATGCAGGATCAGGAGTGGACACCAGTCCTTTATCTACAGGCAAGAGTATCAGAACAGATCAGGAGTCTTACCAATCCAAAAACTGCAAAGACGGTATTTACAAACTACAAAGAGCTGACATCGGAAATTTCGGACAGCTTATTACAGAGGATGCAAGACCTTATTAATAAAAATAAGGTTTATACTTGCTCTATCTCAACAAACAACGGCGTTATCTTTAAAAATGGCATCGGTAGCACTACTCTGACCGCTTACACTTACGATAACGGCGTGGATGTTTCGGACAGTCTGGAAATCCGGTGGAGTAAAGATGGGACAGAGTTTTATGTCGGCAGGAGCGTTACGGTAAATGCTACGGACGTGGATACAAAGGCGGTGTACTCTTTTGTAGCCACCGAAAATGGAATCCGGCGTGGATATTACGAGGTTACGATCACCAAGGTGGACGATGGAGCACCGGGAGAACCTGGAAAAAACGGGGATGACGGAAAGGACGGTGTAGGAATCGAGAGTGTGACCAAGTATTATCTGGCATCCGAAAAAAGCACAGGAATCACGGTATCCTCTCCGGGATGGACGGACACGAAGCAAGACATGACCGAAACCAAGAAAAACCTATGGAGCTACGACCTTATCCGGTACACCAATAGCACGGAAACCAAGACCACACCTGTGATTATCGGTGTACGTGGAGACAACGGAGAGACAGGGGATAGTGGGATTATTATATCTCCGACAGCACCAGAACATCCAAAGGTTGGACAGCTTTGGCAGACCGCAAGCGGAGAGCCGATTAAAAGATGGGATGGAAGTCGATGGGTGCTGCATTACGTATCCGTGGAGAATCTGGATGTGCAGACATTAAGTGCAATCACTGCAAACCTCGGAACGATTATAGCCGGAATTATCAAAAACAACAGTTTAGAAAACCCGCTTGTGTTTGATGTCGAAAACGGATTTCTCGAGGTTAAAAATGATACGGGATGGCTAGCCAGACTTGCAACAGGAATCCTCTTGCTAGAGGGAAAAGACAGTGGTACTAACAGACAAAGATTGTCCGTGACGAATGGTGGACTTTCTTACAGACAGCCAGACATGAATTTAGGGTCTGATCTGATTTTCCGGGATAAGGATGTTGTGATTGCTCCAACAGGAGAAGCGGAATTTCCAATTGTGGAAAGTCTAAAAAAAGTGTTGAGTATCAAGGAATATGATTCCGGACAGGTTAGAGGACCATACTCCAATGTAAACAGCAGCAACCACACACAAGTATGGCTGTATAAGGTCGGTAATATCGTACACTGTAAAATCGAGATGTTGGCGCAGTTCCCGAACAGTGGATCATTTAACGATTTTGATGAGGTAGTCATCCCGGAAGAGTTCCGCCCGAAGTACCATGTATTTTGCGCATGTCCGGAAGTAGTAGCCGGCACGATCGTTGGAAACGGGAGGTACCGTATCGGCCCGAAAATATCGCTGGATGTAGAAAATGCGACCTATGCAGAGAGAACGATTTGCACATCTTGGATATCCGCAATTTAAGGAGGTTATGATGGAAAATAGAATAATAACAGCAGTTTTCAAGGGTTCCAAGAACACTAAAGTAAGTGATGTCTGGCAGTGGGACTACGGCCAGACATTGAGAATTCAAGGACTTGATTTGCCAACGGCAGTGGAGGTGGATTTTGCGGTTGCAGGAGCGAGTGAATCCATTGCGAGAATTGGAACAACAAAGGACGGCGTGACGGATGTTGTCATCCCGGACTCACTAATCGAGACTGGAAAAAACCTTGTAGCCTATATCTATCTCAGAGATTCAGCATCCGGCAACACGGAGTACCAGATTGACATGCTCGTAACCAAGCGGGCAAAGCCGGAAGCCTACGATAGGCCGGAAGATAAAAAATTGTTTGGCCAAGCTATCGAAGCGGTTAATACCGCCGCAGACCGGGCAGAGAAAGCCGGACAAACTGCCACAGAAGCGGCAGGACAGGCGGCGGAAGATGCACAGCAGACCGCAGAAGACCGGAAAGAAGTCGAGAAGATGGTAGAGACCGTCTCGGACATTTCAGAGCAGGTCAAAAAAGTTGAGCAGTTGAGTCAGCAAGCGCAGGATGCGGCAGATAAAACAGAAGCAGACGCACAGCAGACCGCAGAAGATCGTGTGGAAGTCGGTAAGATGCTGGAAACCGTCAGGGACGTATCCGAACAGGTAAAAAGCGTGGAAGAATCCGTCAGAAAAGCGAAGGAATCCGAACAGGCTGCGGCAGGACACAGAACCGCTGTGGAAGAAATGAAGAACAGTGTGGAGCAGACAGCAAGCACATTTCCGCAGAAAGTACAGGAAGGCGTGCAGGCGATCGAAAACGCCGGAGCGTCAGAAGTACAGGAAATCACCCAAGCCGGAACAGCTCAGAAAACAGCCGTAGAAGCCGCAGGGACGCAAGCAGTTGAGAGCGTGGAGAATGTGCAACAGGTAGCCACAGAAGCCGTGGAAACAGCGAAAACCGAAGCCGTACAGGCAGTACAGGCAGAGGGAGCGAAGCAGATCAAGGAAGTACAGGATAAAGGCGCAGAGGTATTGCAGTCTATTCCGGAAGACTTTGCAACGCAGATGGAGACTAAGCTGGACAAACAGCAGGGGATCGAGAATAAGGGTAAAGTCCTTGTGATCGGAGAAGATGGTAATGTAGTGCCTGAAGAAGTCGCTAGTGGCGGTGGAGACGGTATTGCAATCATAAACACCATGAGTGGAGAAAGCCCACTTGTGATACCGGATAGTGCTGAGAGAGTAAATAAGAGGTTGGAGCTTGGTGGGAAGACGGAGCAGGTGCAGACTACTGGGAAGAATTTGCTTCCGGACAAATTTTCGATCTATGCAGAGGGAAAAAGCAAGACAAATCTCAAATTGCAGATTGGAAACTATGTATATAGCTCAAAAACGTCAAAGAACTTGTATATATTACACGAAGACAAAAGCAACATTACGAATGGATGGACTGCTACTAACAAGTTTAATTTTAAAATTGATAAAGAAGAAACTATTGAGGTCAGAATAGAAACAGAAAACCCGCTAGAAATTCTACCGATGATTAGGGATGAGACTGAGTTGGATTCCTACGAACCCTATACAGGCGGTAAACCACACCCAAGCCCAGAATATCCGCAGGAAATCAAGAGTGTCGGAAAGTGGAATGATGAGAAGCAGAAGTATGAAGTGGATGTGAAGGTAAGTAACTGTGGCTATTTGCAAAAAGGTTCATATGCCGACAAAATAAGACCTCTTCCATTAGAAAAAGGTAAAACGTATAGAATTTATGTTGATGTAAAATCTGCTGTTGTGAATGTAGGTATATTGAATGAAGAAAGAACATTTGCTAGTTCTGGAGAACTTTATTCTTATTATAATTCCAGAGGATATCCGATTAACAGCACTGGCGTTGTAAGCGGTATCTGTAGATTGCCGAACTTATTATATAGAGGTTATACATTCACTGTGACCGTAGATGGATTATTTTTGTACCAAGGAGTTAATGCTAACCATCTTAATACCGATAATGCTTATGTTGCATATGACTTTATTAAAAAAGTTGATATAAGTTCTCCGTATACTGAGAAAGAGTCGGTTGTTTTAACTTCCGACCGTCCTATTACAAAATGGGACAAACTTGTTGAGCAGGATGGACAGATTGGGTGGTTGTATAATTCCGTGAATGAAACGATTGACGGAAAAACTGGAAAGTGGTCAATTCAACCTGCGTCTAAAATATTTTATAGGACAGACATTACTTTCCCAATAGCCGTACCGTTCTGCTCTGAATTGTTAGGATATGACTATTCCAGTGTAGGATACAAAAAAGATACAGGTATTACTATAAATAATTTAGGGATCCTATGTATAACTCTCCCAGAAGAGGTGGAACTTACACTGGATGCATATAAACAGTATTTGGCAGATAATCCATTGCACGTTCTGTATAAGGACGATTCCGAAGAATTCGTCCCCCTACCACAATCCGAGCAAAACGCTATCCGAGCATTAAAAGCCTACTACCCTACCACAGTCATCACAGCGGACGGAGGGGAGCTTGACCCAGATATTAAAGCAACATATACGGCGGATACAAAGAACTATATTGATGGAAAAGTGTCTGCAAAAGTGGCAAGTATATTAAGACAATACCAGGCTGACACAGCAAATCTGCTATCTTTAATGCCTATGGAAACACAGGCAACAATGATAGAAAATGACATGAATAACATTTTAAACAACTTAGAAAGTGAGGAAGCACATGAATAACACAGTAATCGTAAAATTAATGACAAATTTGATTGAAAAGAAGTTTTACAACACAAAGGATGAAGCGGTTGCAAAACTGGATGTCTATTTCGCTATGAACCGAATCAGCGAAGAGGAATACGCAACTCTGACGCTTCTGGCGGAGACAACTTACGCAGAAGTACAGACTGTTTAGACATTTTTATAGGTGGCGAATATGGAGATCAGAGCAAGACCGTGATGGTCTTATTTTTATACTTTAAAAACCGGAGGGAAAACATGACAGAAAATGAAGTAGAAGTGAAACTTGCAGAGCACGGAAAAGAAATCGGCTCATTAAAGCATCGAATGAAAGAAGCAGAGGACGTTGTGAGCGTGGTACATCAATTAGCACAGGAAATGGTGGGGTTGACCAAAGAGGTCGGCTTTATGAACCAGACGCTGGTGCAGTTAACCGCAAAAGTGACGCATCTGGAGCAGACACCAGCCAAACGGTGGGATGGGGTCGTGACAGCACTGATCGGAGCCGTGATCGGGGCTGTAGTAGCAATGTATTTGTAAAAAGGAGAATGAAAAATGAAGAAGATTAACTGGATTGTAAGAATTAAAAACAAGGCTTTCTGGGTAGCGCTGATCCCGGCAATCTTACTGTTGATACAGGCAATTGCGGCAGTGTTTGGTCTTACCATCGACCTTGGAGACCTTGGAGATAAGTTATTGACTGTAATCAATGCACTCTTTGCGATTCTGGCGATCCTTGGTGTAGTGGTAGACCCAACAACACCTGGAACAAGAGATTCAGAGAGGGCACTTACATATAAGTAGGTAATTTCAGAGAGCTTGGAAACAGGCTCTCTTTTATTGTGCGACGTCGCACAAGGAGGTGAGAACATGAGCGAACAGAACGAATTTGGCAGAGTATCCGTAGAGGAACTGGAAAAAGCATTTGAAACAGAAGAGCAGGAGGAAGAGAAAGAATGAAAATTGGCTTAAGGGGAGGACACTCCCCGAATTGTAAAGGTGCAATCGGTCTGATCGATGAGCAGGCAGAAGTGCGGAAAATCTACAATGAGCTTGCACCAATGTTGCAGGCTGTCGGTCATACTGTGGTTGATTGTAATTCCAACGCATCCAATGTGTCTGGTGAGCTGTCTGACGGCACAAATAAGGCGAATAGTGCGGGGTGCGATATCTATGTCACCTTGCACATGAATGCGGCAGGAGCGGCGTCAGCGGGCGGCACAGAGGTGTGGTTATACGATGCATCTAACCAGACAATGAACACGATCGCAAGCAATATCTGCCAGAATTTCGCAAATAAAGGATTTGCTAACCGTGGTGTAAAGTACAGTTCGGGATACCATGATCTGAATGTATCTAATATGCCTGGCATGATCGTGGAGACATTATTCTGCACTGGCACAGGTGATGTGGCCAGATATCGAAATTTAGGTACAAAAGGAATTGCGGAGCTGATTGCAAAGGCGATTGACAGTAGAGCGTCTGCATGCAGCGAACAAAAAAATAACCAGAATACAGGAATCGAACAGGAAGGAGAAGAAGAGATGAAATGTTTATTTACAGTAGAGGGAAAAGGTGCAGTGTATTATTTTGACGGTCAAAAAGTAATAACATTGGGTCATCCAGACGAATTAAAAATCATCCAGAAGATTTACAAGGACAACAATGGTAAGGACATGCCGTGTTACAAGTGGAGTCCTAAAGCGCCATGGTATGCAAGGCTCATGTCGGTAATTTACAGTAAAGAGACCACATCTATTTAATAAAAAGCCCCTCGGAGAGCAGATCTCTGAGGGGAATAATATTATTTTCCATCAAAATGTATTTTTAATAAATTCAATTCAAACCCCTCTGTGCTATAATATATGTAGTCAATACAAGAGGGGGAACAAGTATGGAATATCAGATCTACGAATCTTACGATACGTTTTTTGCTATACCAAGAGTTTATGGAGATACCGGGAAATACTTTTAAATTCCGGTTGCCAGAAGGAATGATCCTGACAACCGAAATGATGCACACCTTTTTACGTGCAGCGTATATGAGTGTTGGACGGATGGATCTGCCGTCCTGAATATTGTATCATTTATTTTGTACTAATTATACTACTCCAAATCCTGTGACGAGTTCCAGTTCAATGCCCTCTTTCCGGAAATAATCTTTTTCAATGGCAACATACATAGGGGCATAGAAAATTGAGTGTGCAACTTCATTTAAGGTGAGTTTTGTCAATTCCTCTTTGGAAGAATCCGGATTGCCGCCGGTCGGGGTACTGTTGTTTGAAGAGTGGCATCCCGTAAGCAGGATCATGGATGCGGCAAGAAGAAATGTGAGAATTCTTTTTTTCATAAGCACTCCATAGTTTTTAAAGATGTTACTAAAAGTATATGCCGGAAAAAAAGAAGCGTGAAAAAAACCGGTCTGAATGAAATCAGACCGGCATAAAATTATAATTTAAAATTAGTAGTTATCGTGATCCTCTTCGAATGGATCATCATAATCATCAAAGTCTTCGTCTTCCTCAGTGTCACGTCTGGACAAGATCGTCAGGATCAGGAAGATCACTGCAAGTACAACACATGCGATCGCACTGTATAAGAGCATCTTGTCATCACCATGTTTCAGGAAACCGATCACGCTGCATCCGATATAAAAGAGCATCGGGAGCAGGAATGCAAAAATCGTATTGCTCTTCTGAAGAATGAGAAGAAGCAGTCCGGAGATCAGCATGCAAAGTGCCATGATGACATAGAAAGTACCAATGTTGGAATTACTTCCGGAGGTAATGCTGTCCAGTCCGCTGATCACTCCTTTGTATGTAAAGAAACCAAACGCTACGATAGAAAGAAGTCCGAAAATCACACGGAGTACCCGGAATCTTGGAGTGATGTAATCATCCTCATATTCTTCCTCGTCTTCGATTTCTTCCGGTTCTTCTACTGGCTTCGGCGCCGGCTTGCGTTTGTGTACAGACTTTCTGTCCGGATCAGATGCAAGCATATCCTCGTAACTTTTTTTCACTGCACGTTCACGTTTTGCACGTACTTTTTCAGAAGGAATATTACCGTAACGCTGCCCTTCTTCGGAAGGTTCCTGTTTGAATTCTTCCGGAACAGAAATCACTCTTGTTTTTGAATCTGCAGGAGCCGGGCGTTTTTTCTTAGATACAGCATCAGAAGCTTCGGAAGCAAGACGTTTTTTCCGAGGCGCTTCTTCAGAATGATCAGAGACCGGACGTTTCTTTTTCGGTCTTTCGGAATGCTCAGAAACAGGTCTTTCGGAAGCTGGACGCTTCTTTTTCTGTACAGGCTGTTTTGGCTCGTCTGTGTGCTCAGCGATTTTCTTTTGTTCTGTTGCTTTTGTTTCTTCTGTTTTTTCTACAGGTGCTTTTGGCGCCTCCTGCTTTGGAGCTGCTTCTGTATGTTTTGCTACAGAAGCAGCCGGTTTAGGAGCCGATTTTTTTGCACGTTGTTTGTCAAGATTCCATTGTTTTTTGCAGTCTTTGCAGATTGCGTATTCGTTTAAAACCGGATTGCCATTTTCATCAACCCCTACTTGCTTTTTCTGTAAAATGACATCCTTTCCACATTTTGGGCATTTCATTATTTATATCTCTCCTTTGTATCACTTGTTGTGACTCGTTTTACCTACGATAAAGACATTATAGCATTTTGTTTGACGAAGAACAACGTTTTTTGTCAAATTATCGTGATTGGAGAGTGGGTGTGTTACTGAACAGTAACCGGGTGTGCTCCCTCTATGATTTTGGTTTGACGAGTGGAGTCTGATATTGATAAACATCATTGTAGGCATCAAGCTCGTCCTCGGATTCGGGCAGCGCCGGGATCAGTCCGGTGCAGTCTGTGGAGGAAGCGGCATTTTTTAAATAATCATAATGGTCAATCAGTTCTTGATTTTTTTTCATTTCTTTTTGTGTTTCTTTATCCAAAATTATCACCTCGGATTTAGTGTATCCATGATGAAAAATTGTATTCAGAACAAAATGTGGTATACTGAATAAAAAATCAAAAGAAATGGAGTGGATAAATTATGAGATTGATCGCAGATACACACGCACATACAATTGCAAGCGGACATGCATACAGTTCTTTGAAAGAAATGGCATATGCAGCATCAAAAAATGGACTGGAAGTATTATCTTTGACAGAACATGCACCTCAAATGCCGGGATCTTGTCAGGAGATTTATTTTCGGAATTTTAATGTGATCCCGCGCGAAATGCATGGTGTGAAACTGCTTCTTGGAACGGAGCTCAACATTATGAATCCGGACGGAGATCTGGATCTTTCAGAATCTCTCTGCAGAAATCTGGACATTGTGATCGCATCGATTCATTCTCCATGTTATGGACTTGATCATACCAGAGAAGAAAATACGAAAGCTTATACGGCAGTCATGAAAAAGCCGTATGTTGATATTATCGGGCATCCGGATGACGGCAGATTTCCGGTAGATTATGAAGTGCTGGTTCAAACTGCAAAGGAGACAAAGACGCTTTTGGAGATCAATAACAGTTCCTTAAGACCGGATGGATTCAGAAAAAATACCAGGGAAAATGTGCTGCAAATGTTAGAATTATGCAAACAATATGAAGTTTGTGTGACAACGGGAAGTGATGCTCACATTGACGTGGATGCTGGAAATTTCAGCTATATAAAGGAAGTTTTGGAATTTTGCAAGTTCCCGGAAGAGCTGGTGGTGACAACAGATTTTAATAAATTAAAGGAATTTTTGAATAATTATAAAGAATCGTAATATTTCTTTAAAAAATTGAAAATTGTCTGAATCTCTAAAATCTCTATAAAAAAGTGGACTTTAAAAATTTAGTGTGATAAAATGTAAAAGTAGTGACCTGACTGACAAAGGAGAGGTAAGAGATGAGTAAAAAAATCAGAACAGAAGCAGTAGATTACCTGTTTGATGCAATCTTGAGTCTGAAGGACAAAGAGGAGTGTTATACATTCTTTGAAGATATTTGTACCATCAATGAATTGCTCTCACTTTCCCAGAGATTTGAAGTGGCAAAGATGTTAAGAGAGCAGAAGACATATCTGGAGATTGCAGAGAAGACAGGCGCATCCACAGCAACGATCAGTCGTGTGAACCGGTCATTGAATTATGGAAATGACGGATACGATATGGTGTTTGAGCGGATGGAAAAATAAAAGATGTGAAGAAATAAAAATGCCCGGCCAGTATAGCCGGGTATTTTTATTTCTTATGGGAAGAATCTTCGCTGGAAAACGTATCGATTAGTTTTTCAATCATCATTTTTTTTACGTATACGTCAAAACTCAGGCTGCAGATAAATGCCAGAATCTGAAAAGTATCTTTGCTGGTATCAGGAATCTCGGAAAATGTCTCTCCGGCAGTCTCCCAGGCAGAAGAAATATTTTCTTTGAGCGGTTCAAGCTGGCCTTTGCACATGGTGCAGATCTGCTGGTACATATCTGCAAGGCTGGAAGTATCCTTGTCAGAATCCTGACCAAAGCCGGCATCTGTCATCGGCTTTAACAGTGTCTCGATATCCTTGATGGAAAGAATACTTTTAAAATAGTAAATAAAAATCAGAAGGAGCAGATGATCCTTGGAATATTTCTTCTTAACAGGCGGCGGAAGCAGATTGTTCTTCGCGTAATTGTTGATCATGGTCTTGGTCAGAATCTTGTCATCTGCGTAGCGCTTGGTTGAAGAAAGCTGAGTATCCATAAATGTGGTCACCTGATCCATATATAAGTCGATATTCGGAATATCCTCGGGATGAATGTAGTCGATCCGGGACAGACTTTCCAGTATGCTGTTTAAAATATCATTTGTATCAATTGTCATATAATCACCTCGATGTACTTATTATATAGTAATGAAAACTAGATAGTCAAGCAGTATTTATTATTGATATATGATCATAACGAGAGTAAACTAAAAGAAAAACGGGAGGATTTCAGATGTTGAAAGCAGAACTCAGTCGATTTAAGGTAAAAGAAGGAAAATCCGGGAAAGTAGATGAATGGATGGCCTTTCTGAATGACCATATGGAAGATACACTTCTTACATTAGAGAATGAAAAAATGTTTGTAGAATCGATTCACCGGGAAGTGGTCAACGGAACAGAATTTCTGTATTGGTACTCTGTACAGGGAGAAGGCGGTACAGAGGTGTACGATTCAGAAAGCTATATCGATATCAGGCATCTGGAATATTGGGATGAATGTATCGATGATGATTATAAAGATAATGATATTCCGGCAGAAGTAGTGATGATCCCAAATAAGATCAGAGATGTTATGAAGTGAATACAGTCATTAAAATCCCGCTGTTTTGTAAGGAAATGGCGGAGATTTTTTATCTGTTTCCATAATATAGTTGACTTGAACGAAACTATGTTCGATAATAGAATCATGACAATTAAAGGAGATCAATTATGAGCATTTATGATACACTGAACGAACAGCAGAGGGAGGCGGTCTACTGCACGGATGGTCCGCTTCTGATCCTTGCGGGAGCGGGATCGGGAAAGACGAGAGTGCTGACGCACAGGATTGCATATTTAATAGAAGAAAAGGGGGTGAATCCATGGAATATCCTGGCGATCACGTTTACGAACAAGGCGGCCGGGGAGATGCGGGAGCGTGTGGATAATCTGGTGGGATTTGGATCAGAGAGTATCTGGGTGAGCACGTTTCACTCGACTTGTGTACGGATTTTGAGAAGACATATTGACCGCCTGGGGTATGATACGAATTTTACAATCTACGATACGGATGATCAGAAGACATTGATGAAAGATGTCTGTAAGCTGGTGGAGATCGATACGAAAGTATATAAGGAGAGAAATCTTTTAGCGGCGATTTCCTCAGCAAAAAATGAGATGATTTCCGCACAGGAGTATGCGCTGAATGCGCAGGGGGACTTTGGAAAAGAGAAGATCGCCAAGGTATATCAGGAGTATGAAAAGCAGATGCATGCCAATAATGCACTGGATTTTGACGACCTGCTCGTGAAGACGGTGCAACTGTTTGAGACTCAGCCGGATGTGCTGGAGAATTATCAGGAGCGGTTTCGTTATATTATGGTGGATGAGTATCAGGATACAAATACCGTGCAGTTCCAGCTGGTGAGTCTGCTGGCGGGCAAATACAGAGATCTCTGTGTGGTCGGTGATGATGATCAGTCCATTTATAAATTCCGGGGAGCCAATATTAAAAATATTTTGAATTTTGAACAGGAATTTCCCGATGCGACAGTCATCAAACTGGAGCAGAATTATCGTTCTACAGGCAATATCCTGGATGCTGCAAATGCAGTGATCAGCAACAATGTGGGTAGAAAGGACAAGCAGCTTTGGACAGATAATGGAGAAGGAGAGAAGATTAAGTTCTGCCAGTTTGATACCGGATATGATGAAGCAGAATATATTGCAGATGACATTGAAAGGGAAGTCAGAAACGGGGCATCTTACAATGATCATGCGATTTTATACCGGACTAACGCGCAGTCCCGTCTGTTTGAGGAACGGTTTGTGGCACAGAATATTCCATATAAGATTGTCGGCGGTGTGAATTTCTATGCGAGAAGAGAAATCAAGGATGTGCTTGCATATCTGAAGACCATCGACAATGGAAAAGATGATCTGGCAGTCAGAAGGATCATCAATGTACCGAAGCGAGGCATTGGCCTGACTACGATCAATCGAATTCAGGAGTCAGCGGCGTCCAGAGGAATCGGATTCTATGATGCTCTTTTAGGGCTGGATCTGATACCGGGGGTGGCAAGAGGTGCTGCAAAGCTGGAAGGATTTGTGGCATTGATCGAGTACTTTAAGGGAGTGGCAGAAACCTTAAGTCTGTCGGATCTTTTGCAGGAAGTAATCGATAAGACGGGATACATAGAGAGTCTGGAAGCAGAAGGAAAAGAAGAGTCAGAGACAAGAATTGAAAATATCGACGAGCTTCGAAGCAAGGTTGCGGTTTATGAAGAATCCTGTCTGGATCAGGATGAAAAACCGACACTTAGCGGATTTTTGGAAGAAGTCGCATTGGTGGCAGACATTGACAGTCTGGATGAGGAACAGGATTATGTAGTTTTAATGACACTGCACAGTGCAAAAGGTCTGGAATTTCCACATGTGTATCTGGCAGGAATGGAAGACGGACTGTTTCCAAGTTATATGACAGTTACATCAGATGACAGGGAGGATATGGAAGAAGAGCGGCGCCTCTGCTATGTGGGAATCACAAGAGCAGAGCAGAAGTTGACCATGACCAGTGCTATGCGGCGGATGGTGCGGGGAGAGACACAGTACAATAAAGTGTCCCGGTTTATGAAAGAAATTCCATTGGAACTGCTTGACAATGGCAACCGTTCTTCGAAAATGTTTGAAGAAAGACAGGAGATTCCGAAACAGACTGCGTATACGCAGGCAAAACAGACCTTTAAGGCAAAGGCATTTTCTGCGGCTGCGCCAAAACAGTTTGCAGTCAGCAAAGAAAAGGGGCTGGATTATGGTGTGGGTGACCGTGTCCGGCACATGAAATTTGGAGAAGGAACCGTGACACAGATTACGGAAGGCGGCAGAGATTTTGAGGTAACCGTAGAGTTTGACACCGCCGGAGTGAAAAAAATGTTTGCCGGATTTGCCCGTTTGGTAAAATTATAGAAATTATGTGAATTTGGCATAAATCAGTAGTAATCTGAAAATGATAGTGTTATAATAATGAAAAGCAAACCTGTACGGCGGCAAGGAGAAAGGACGTGAATATATGAGTAAAGTTGAGGAATTGATCGCAGAGTCAAAACTGAATGAATTACTGAAAAAGAAAGATGATGAAAAAGTGAAAAAGACAGTCATCTGGGTATTGGCGATTGTAGGTGCTGTTGCAGCAGTGGCAGCGATCGCATATGCGGTATATTGCTTCTTTACACCGGATTATCTGGAAGATTTCGAAGAAGATTTTGATGATGATTTCGATGATTATTTCAGTGAGGAAGATCAGGTTTAATCAGAACGAAAAGAGAACAGAAGACAGGATGTGGTCGGAATACACTGCACCCTGTCTCTTTTTTCGTCAGGAAGTATTACAAAAACAAAGAAAAGATAAGGATAAAAGAGAATGAAAAAAGGACAAGTATTAGAAGGAACGATAGAAAAAGTGGAGTTTCCCAATAAAGGAGTTGTCACAGTTGCAGAAGAAGGCAAATCTGTGATCGTAAAGAACGGGATTCCGGGACAGAAGGTAAAATTCTGTGTGAATAAGTTTAAGCGAGGAAATGCAGAGGGGCGCCTGTTGGAAGTGCTGGAGAAATCTCCGCTGGAAACAAGAAAACCGGTGTGCAGCATTTTCCCGGTATGCGGAGGGTGTATGTACCAGACCATGTCTTATGAAGCACAGATGGACATGAAGGCAGAACAGGTGAAAAACATTCTGAATGAAGCAGTGAACGGTGAATATCTTTTTGAAGGAGTGAAGGCAAGTCCGAAAGAATTTGCATACCGCAATAAGATGGAGTTCTCGTTCGGCGACGAGTATAAGGACGGGCCTCTGACATTGGGACTGCATAAAAAAGGCAGCACGTATGATGTGCTGACAGCGTCAGACTGCAAGCTGGTACATGATGACATGACAAAAATCTTAAATTGTGTGCTGGAATATTTTAAGGAGCGAAATGTCAGCTATTATAAGAAAATGCAGCATACAGGCTATCTGCGTCATTTGCTGCTTCGGAGAGGTGACCGCACAGGAGAAATCCTGGTCAATCTGGTTACAACTACACAGGAAGAACACGATATGTCTCCATTAAAAGAGGCACTCCTTAATTTGGAACTGGAAGGGAAAATCGTGGGATTTCTTCATATTTTAAATGATTCTCTTTCTGATGTGGTTCAGAGTGATGAGACCAGAATCATTTACGGGCAGGACTATTTTTATGAGAAGCTGTTGAATTTGGAATTCAAGATCACGCCGTTTTCTTTCTTTCAACCAAATTCAAGAGGGGCGGAAGTGCTTTACAATACAGTTCGTGATTATATCGGAGATATCAACGATATGACAGTGTTCGATTTGTTCAGCGGAACTGGGACGATCGCGCAGGTGCTGGCGCCGGTGGCAAAACAGGTGATCGGTGTGGAGATTATCGAGGAAGCTGTGGAGGCAGCCAAAGAAAATGCTGCACACAACGGACTTTCCAACTGTAAATTTATTGCCGGGGACGTATTTAAAGTGTTGGATGAGATTGAGGAAAAACCGGATGTGATCGTCCTGGATCCGCCAAGAGACGGGATTCATCCAAAGGCTTTGCCGAAAATCCTGGATTACGGAGTGGACAAGATTGTCTACATTTCCTGTAAAGTGACCAGTCTGGCACGGGATCTGGAGATGATACAGGCAAGAGGATATGAGGTTGTGAAGAGTGTGGCGGTGGATCAGTTTTGTCAGACGGTGCATGTGGAGACGGTAGTACTGCTTTCCCACAAAAAGCCAGACGGACATATCAACGTAAAAGTTGAGTTTGGTGAGGGTGAGGGAAAAGTTCCGCTTGATAATATCGCTAAAAGAGCCGAAGAATATAAGCCCAAGGAACGAGTGACCTACAAAATGATAAAGGAGTACATAGAAGCAAAATACGGCTTCAAGGTACATACCGCATATATCGCAGAGGTAAAGAGAGATTTAGGCTTGCCAATGTACGATGCTCCTAATGCGGTAGAAGAATTGAAACAGCCGAGGAAGCATCCGACAGCAGAGAAGGTGGAAGCGATAAAGGATGCGTTGAAGCATTTTGAAGTGATTTAATGAGGATAGGCGTATCATTAGAAATAGTGGTACGCTTATTTTTTTACATAGTTGTCTTTTCGTTGACCAATATTTTATTTGGTTATAAAAGTGGAGGACAGATTTTATACTAAACTGCCTAATTGATAGAATTAAAAGCGTTCACTTTGCTATTATTGACTTAAAGAGAAAAATCAAATATAATATAGTAAAGTGCCCAATCGTTGACTTGATTAGGGGCGATTAAATAGAGGTGAAGATATGCTTCAGAATAAAGATATTGAGACACTGAGAATGTTGTTTAGCAGTCATAATTATGTTATGACTACTGCTGAACTTACAGCTTCAAAGTTATACTATGCAGATATAAAACAACTTTTAGATGAAGGATTGATTGAAAGAGTCAGGCGAGGTTACTATCACTGGACTCAAGATTATGGAGAAAGCGAAGTTGTCATTATCAATCGATTGTTTCCCGATGCAGTGCTCTGTATGGAGACTGCCCTATTCTATTATAGATACAGTGACAGAAATCCTGCCGAATGGAACTTTGCAATAGATAAAAATGTCTCTAAGCGGCGAACAAAAATCGATTATCCGTTTATAAAGGCATATCGTGTAGAGTCAGAGTTGGTTACGCTGGGCGAAACCGAAGGTGAAATTGATTTCCACAAAGTCCGCATTTATGACCGTGACCGTACTATTTGCGATGTGCTGCGAAATATGAACAAGATAGATAAGGAGGTTTTTAATAAAGCAGTACAAGGCTATGTTAAGGACCCGAAAAAGAATATACCGAATCTTATAGAATATGCGAAAGCTTTGCGTGTTCAAACGCGTGTAAAAGAATTGATTGGAGTGTGGTTGTAATGGCAGATATAGCAGCTTCCGTTCTGGCAAAGCTGAGAAATAAAGCAAAAGCTTCTGGTATCAGTTACCAGCAATGTTTGCAGCTTTTTGTGCAGGAAGAATTTTTGAGAAAGTTATCAAAATCTGGGTGTGAGGATACGCTTATACTCAAAGGTGGATTGTTCATTTATACTTTAACTAATTTTGAAAGTAGAGCAACAATTGATGTCGATTTCTTGCTCCGTGGATACTCTAATACAATAGATGATGTAAAAGAGTTGATTTGTAAAATCATCGACACGCCGACTGGTAACGATTATATAGAAATGCGAGCAAAAGGCTTTGAAAAGATTTCTCCGCAAAGAAAATATCACGGTATCAGTACACAAATTATTGCTCAAATAAAAAATGTGCGTGTGCCGTTTAATGTTGATATAGGAGTGGGCGATATTATAGTCCCCCGTGCCGAAGAACGCACAATCAACACTCAGCTTCCAGATTTTGAAGCACCTGTAATCAAAACTTATTCCCTTGAAAGCACCATTGCCGAGAAGTTTGATGCCATACTGCAACGCTTTGAACTGACAGGCAGGATGAAAGATTTTTATGACATCTATTATCTTTCAAGGACATTCGATTTTGAGGGTGCAAAATTACAGGCAGCTATATTTGAAACCTTACAGCGGCGTGGCACTCCCTATGACAGAGATAGTTTTAAGCGTGTTGTTGCACTTGCCGATGATGAAGATATGCAGAAGCGTTGGAAATTCTTTTTGAAAACCATAAAAGATAACACACTTGAGTTTCCATTTGTCATTGAAGAAATCCAGACTTTTCTTGAGCCTGTGTTTGATACGATAGTGAATGAGAAAGA
>SKEO01000204.1_pt1 | contig 58196 bp, 54 predicted proteins | sample 4826801 | NCBI WGS metagenome assembly SKEO01 (sample SAMN11008807, study PRJNA524170) | human gut metagenome | biome: Human fecal sample; material: Feces; isolation source: fecal sample from pouch patient p3 | host: Homo sapiens | place: Israel: Tel-Aviv | collected 2016-02-25 | reverse complement strand
ATATGTAAGCGCTAAATAAAATAGTATATTAAACAAAAATGCAATCTGCGATTTTTACAGATTGCATTTTTATCGTATTTTTACTATGAGTTGATCTTGCAAATTTATGATACTATTTCTAACTTTATCAGGACTATGATTGGATTATTGGTGTTATTAGTTTTAGTTTTCATGAGTGGATATTTGTTTATTTATAATACATTGTACATTTCTGTAAATCGAGATATACGGTATTTTGGCCAGCTTAAAACAATCGGGACAACATCTGTTCAGATTAGAAAGATGATTTATAAGCAAATGTTGTGGAACGCAATGATAGGAATACCATTAGGGCTGGTTTGTTCGACAATTATTGGAAAAATTATTATTCCCCAACTATTACACTCTTTAAATCCAACGATTGCAATAAGTGAGGTTGGAACTATCTCCCTTTGGGTATTTATAATCGCTACTATTTTTTCACTTACTACAACAATGATTAGTAGTCAAAAACCAGTGAAAATAGCAATGAACTGCTCACCTATTGAAGCAATGAAATATATAGGAGCAACATCTATAAAAAACAAAAATAAAAAGAGAAGAGGTGGAGATATCGGCTCTATGGTAAAAATGAATTTATTTCGAGACAAGAAACAATTCGTTGTTATTATGTGTTCTTTAAGCTTGGCAGTATCACTTTTCTTGATTATTAATGTTGTGATTTATGCCAACAATGCAAAAAATATTTTGAATCATTCTTATGATTATGATATAAGGCTTTTAAACCAGACATTACTTTCAGATAAAGAGGAGCAAGTTTTCAATTCAGATTTTATTGAACAAATAAAATCTATAGATGGGGTAAAAGATGTGCGAGTTTTAAAATCAGCGACAGCAGTTGTTCCATATCAAGAAAATGTCTATGGAGAATATTACAAAGAATTGTATGCTTCCAGATATTCTCCCGGCAACTATGATAAAGATATAGAGCTATATAAAAAACAGCCAGATCACTATTCTTTTACTTGCAGAGTTGTGGGAATTGATGAAGTGGAATTTGAAAAAATAAATAATACTCTTCAGAACTCGCTTGATAAGGAGAAATTCAAAAATGGTGAGATTGCCTTTGTTTCTAAAAGTTTTACGCAAGGCGATAATGGAATTACAGAAAAAAAGGTTGAATTTTCAATTCCCACTGCTTTGAATCCGGACAAAAAAGAAATTGTCGAAACGGGGGCAATTATAGATGATTACCCAGCGTATTATTCTGCTGGCTATACGCCCGATTTGATTGTTAGTGATGAATTTTTTGATGAAATTATGGGACAACCTTTGATAGAAATGATAAAAATTGATTATGATGAACCTTTTTCTAAAAATGTAGAATCATCTATTAAAAAACTTGTAGCGAACAATAACCTTATTTCTGCCGAATCGAAATTAGATAATTATTCAGAGATGAAAAATTCGGAAAATCAAATTACTGTATTAGGTGGAAGTTTAGGAATCATTATTATGTTACTTGCTATTTCAAATTATTTAAATATGATGTCTGAAAGCATACAAAATCGTTCTAAAGAATTTGCTATCTTAGAAAGTGTCGGTATGACAAGAAAGCAGATCAAAAAAGTGATAGTGTTTGAAAGCTTGGGATATTCGATTTTGTCTATTGTTATTGCATTGATAATTGGCTTACCTGCAAGTTATTTGGTGTTTACAAACTTTAATATATATAGGATTCCATATAGTTTCCCAGTAATCAAGACGTTATTTTTATTTCTTATAATTATCATAGTTTGCGTAGTAACCTCACTATTCGTTTTTTCGAAATCAAAAAGTGAAACAATTATTGAATTGTTACGGAAAGATGAGACTTAAAACATATATTATGTTTGCTGCATGCAAAGTGGATCAGCAGTTTAGTATAGAAATGGATCTAGTGTAGGCTTGGTTGAAGGGAATCTATAGGAATGGATTATGAAACAAAATGTGAAAAATAAAATAATTCGATGCGAACAGTGGTGATTTAACATGATAGTTGCTGAAGAAGACACTTCGGCAACTATTTTTTTTAACTTTTTTCATAATCACCCTGTAAAATTCATTGATTTCCTTTCGTTATATGAGAAGACAAATTTGTTTTCTTCTTATTTATAAATGGAAAGGAGTTTTGTGAAATGGGTTTTGCAAGAAAAGATGTGGAAGCTACTAAGAAAATGGAAAAGAAGTTCGTGAGATATCCAGAAGGTGCGGAGAAATATAGTTTAGGATTGACAAAATTTCAGGCATTAGCAAAAGAGGCGAAAGCAGTCTATAAAATTGATAAAGTAGCTTTAGTAAATTGTGAGATATTTGAAAAATATTTGGAAACATTCCGAGAGTATTAAAATTTTAAGAGAGAAAATAAGAGAGAAGAACTTCTATAGTTTTCTGCATTTTTAATTAACTTTATGTCATACAGAAAGTATAATGTTGGTATAGGAGGTATAAGAGCTGAAATGAAAAAGATGGGAAGACCAAAATCAGACAATGCAAAGAAGAAAGTATTAAGCATTCGTGTTCCTGATCAGCTATATTCCCAGATGCTTGCATACGCCGAACAACATAAAATGAATACAACGGACATTGTCCTAAAAGGGGTAGAGATACTTTTATCCGAGCAGAAAAAATAGTAAGTGCTTCTCTCTTAAGAGGAGGAAACTATTATGGCAAAAGTAAGAAAAGATTTGCGAGGACGAACTTTACGTAAAGGAGAAGTACAAAGATCATCAGATAAAAGATACATGTACACCTATACAGATCCGATGGGCAGACGTAAATTTATATATGCTAACGATCTGGCAGAACTAAGAGAGAAAGAATCTAAACTGATGAAGGATCAGTTGGACGGATTGGATCTCTATGTTGCTGGCAAGGCAAGTGTGAATGATACGTTTGATCGGTATATGTCCACGAAGTATAATTTGCGTGAATCTACAAAAAGTTCATATTTATATACGTACGATCATTATGTACGTGATACCTTTGGAAAAAAGCGGATTGCAGATATAAAGTATTCTGATGTATTGCAGTTTTATTATTATCTTCTTAATGAAGTAAAAATTTCATTAGGAACATTAGATACTATTCATTGTTTGCTTCATCCAACATTTCAGTTGGCAGTGCGGGATGAGATTATACGAAATAATCCTACTGATGGAGTAATGAAAGAAATTAGCAGAGAATCTGGGAAGAACAGAGGAATCAGACATGCATTGACAGTAGAGCAGCAAAGAGCATTTATGGAATATATTGCGAACCATCCGATATATTATCATTGGTGGCCTATGTTTACGGTGTTGCTTGGAACAGGATGTAGAATTGGTGAGGCATTAGGGCTTCGATGGCAAGACCTAGATTATGACAAAAGAACAATCAGTATCAATCACAGTTTGAGTTATTATCAAAAACCAGAGAGCAACAAAAGTGTATTGAGAATATCCAAACCCAAAACAGAAGCGGGAATTCGTACAATTCCAATGCTGGACGTTGTAAAAGATGCTTTTGAAATGCTTTATGAAGAACAACTGGAAAATGGTTTTAATGAAACAGAAATTGATGGAATGTCAGGATTTATTTTTTGTAATCGTTTTGGAACAGTTCCAAATCCACAAACAGTCAATCATACGATTAAGCGTATAGCAAACAGTTATAATGCAGACGAAGTGGTGCGAGCTAAGAAAGAACGGAGAGATCCTATTATATTACCCAATTTTTCTTGTCATCATCTGAGACATACTTTTTGTACACGACTTTGTGAAAATGAAACAAATTTAAAAGTTATTCAATCCATTATGGGACATAGAAACATTGAAACAACAATGGATATTTATGCGGAAGCAACAGAGGAAAAGAAACAAGAGTCATTCGAGAATTTAGCAACAAAATTAGATATTTTTTGAGAAGTGCTTAGTATGACGGATGACAACAATTTGTTTGGTTTACAGCAAATTGACAACAAAGAAAATTTAATAATGACGAATAATGAAGTAATTATAAGGTTTATAAATTTAGACAATATAGTACAATGACGCATCCCGAAGAATCATGAAGAAAACGTGAAATCTTTCCCGACAATGAAGTCACAAGGCGCTGCTAAGAACGAAGCAAACAATGCTGCACAGGCAACAACAGCAGCTCCAAAAGCTGTAGAAGCACCGGTTGCAGCTGAGCCGGTTAAGGTAGAAATCGACTTTTCTAATGTAGAAGTGGAACCATTATTTAAAGATATGGTAGACTTTGACACATTCAGCAAATCAGATTTCCGTGCGGTAAAGGTAAAAGAATGTGAAGCAGTTCCAAAGAGCAAAAAACTTCTGAAATTTGTATTAGACGATGGAAGCGGCGAAGATCGTGTCATCTTAAGTGGTATCCACGATTACTATGAGCCAGAAGAGCTGGTAGGAAAGACATTGATCGCAATCGTGAATCTTCCGCCAAGAAAGATGATGGGAATTGATTCCTGTGGTATGATTATCTCCGCAACTCATCTGGAAGAAGGAAGAGAAGGATTGAATGTCTTGATGGTAGATGACAGAATCCCAGCAGGAGCAAAACTCTATTAATGGAAAATAAATATTGATTGTTGAGGGCACTTTTTGAAAGAAAAAACTTTCAGGGAGTGCCCTTTTTATGTTTATAATCTGTTATATAAAAAGGGGATGAATATTTTTAGAAATTACATGAAGAACATGATGAAGTATACAGCCTTGCAGAAGAAAATCTGCAAGTGTATAATTTATATAAAGTTAATTTATGAAATTTTCAAGGAGCAAAAAACTTATGAATAAAATTTTGATCATAGAAGATGATGCTGATATAAATGTTATTATAGCGGAGGCGCTCACCAAAGCCGGATACAGCTGCACACAGGCGTTTTCGGGAACAGAAGCTTTGCTTTATCTGGACAAAGAGAATTACGCACTTGCTGTTATGGATTTGATGTTACCAGGGTTATCCGGTGAAAAACTACTTCCTAAGCTGAAAGAAAAGCAGCAGATACCTGTGATTGTAGTTTCTGCTAAAGATAGCCTTGATAGTAAAGTGAACCTTCTGACAGAGGGGGCAGAGGATTACTTGACAAAACCTTTTGAGCTTGAAGAACTTATTGCAAGAGTTGGTGTTCAGGTTCGTCGTTTTGCAAAAGAGTATAATACAGAGAATAACTTGTTAAAATATAAAAATCTGGTTCTGAATTTAGATACATTTACAGCTGAAATTAACGGTACAGAGATTATATTGACAAGACAAGAGTTTAAAATATTGGAACTTTTCATGTCTCATCCCAATAAGGTGTATGCAAAGCAGGATATATACGATTATGCCTGGGATGATATTTATGTTGGAGAGGATAAGACTATTAATGTACATATCAGTAACATACGCAAAAAAATAAAAATTGTTACAGAAGAGGAATATATTGAAACGGTATGGGGAATTGGATTTCGTCTGGTTAAATAACTTTAACTTTTCTTTAACTTTGCTTTGCGTTTTATTGTCATTTTATCTGTAAACTAGGAAGCATAAAGTAAAGGAGGAGTTGAAATGAAGGATTTGTTAAGTACAAACGGTCTTACGAAAAAATTCGGAAGATATAAGGTCGTAAATGCAGTAAATATTCATATCAGACAAGGTGATATATATGGGCTGATTGGGAGAAATGGAGCAGGGAAAACAACGATTCTTAAAATGATAAGCGGACTTGCAGCTCCAACAGAAGGTGATTTTTCTCTATTTGGGAAAAGTGGAAAAGCTGCCTATCAGTATATGTCCCGCATCGGTACATTGATTGAAGCACCAGGAATTTATCCGAATATGTCTGCTTATGAAAATATGAAACTGAAATGCATCGCAATGGGTGTTAGAAAACAGGGTGTGATTGAAGAACTTCTTAATACTGTAGGACTTGGAACTGTTGGAAAGAAAAAGGTCAAGAACTTTTCTCTTGGTATGAAGCAAAGACTTGGAATTGCACTTGCACTTGTAGGCGATCCGGACTTAGTGATTTTAGATGAACCGATCAATGGTCTTGATCCTCAGGGAATTGCTGAAGTAAGAGAAACTTTATTCAAATTAAATAAAGAGAAGAATATTACCTTTATTATTTCAAGCCATATTCTTGAAGAATTATCAAAGATTGCAACAAACTATGGTATTATTCATGATGGTGTTCTAATTAAGGAAATGACACGAGAAGAACTTCTTGCAGAATGTAGTGAACGAATAGAGCTTAAGACAGATGATACAGGAAAAGCCTGCACTGTTCTTGAAAATATGGGAATCCATCAGTATAAGGTAGTAGATGTTGATACAATCCAGATTTTTGAGAGACTGAATGATGGTGGAAGCATCACGATGACATTAGCAGAAAATGGTGTAAAGACTGTAGGGATTACTATAAAGAACGAAGCTTTAGAAGATTACTATTTAAATTTGACGGGAGGTGCTTCAAATGTTTAATCTTATAAAAATGGATATTCACCGACTATTACATTCAAAATCTACATGGATTATGATCTGTTTTGTAATTGGTCTTGCAGTGTTCAGTGTAACGATGACAAATTCAGATATAGAATTTATGAAAGATGATCCAGCGGCAGTGACAGAAACAATGGAAGAACGCCCGGTAGGTATCTATGTGGAAGCACAGCCGGAATGGGTAAATGGTACTATTGAAATTGGAAGTGTCGTCAGTGTTGAAATGAGAAGTCAGTTACTTGCAATTTTATGTGTCATTTTTGCGGCAATTTTTACCAATGCAGATTATAAGAATGGATATATAAAGAATATTGCTGGGCAATTTCCAAGACGGGAACAGCTTGTTGCATCGAAATTTATCGTAATTGCATTCCAAGTGCTAGTGATGGTTATTGTATTTACAATATCGATAGTTGTAAGTGGGTACGTAATGTGGGGAAGTGATTTCTATTTAGGAAGTGTAACAGAACTGTTTCAGTATTTAGGGGTACAATACTTGCTTCATTTAGGAATTGCTGCAGTAATGATGTTACTTTGTACTCTCACTTATAGTACTGCGTTTAGTATGACCAGTGGGATTCTTTTGTGCTCTGGACTTGCAGTGCCTATTTATTCACTAATAAATAAAGCAATTAATGGATTGAAAACAGGACTTGAATTTGATATTAACAAGTATATACTTGATGGTAATATTACGATGTTATTGTATGATAGCACATCAGAAGTTATGGTAAGAGGTGTTGCCGTTGGAGTAGCATTTGCAATTGTATCTTTATTCATTTCTACGATAATTGTAAAGAAACGAGATATTCGATAGAGGTTTTATATGATTCTATGGGCTGTTTTATCAACAGTGTTAGCTGTTGGATTAATATTTATACTGTTAATATACAGGCGACAGGTAAAGAATACCTGCCGCCAACTTGAGTTTCTAAAAGAAAATCAGACAAATCTTCGCCTTACGGTAACGGTTCCTTTTAAACAATTCGAAGAGCTTGTGGACAGTATCAATCAAGTACTTGACATGTCGCAAGAGATTAAGAATAATGCACGGAAAAATGAAGAACATTTGAAGGAGACAATTACAAATCTGTCTCATGATATTCGAACACCGCTGACATCTCTTGATGGATACTTTCAATTGCTGGCACAAAGTGATTCAGAAGAAGAGCAGCGACATTACATAGAAGTAATCCAAAGCAGAATTTCAAGTTTAAAGGATATACTGGAAGAATTATTTACATATACAAAACTTCAGAATGAACAGTATGAGTTGAAGATGGAAACAGTTGATTTTGGTAAATGTGTGTATGATACAGTATTTTCGTTCTATGATGAATTTCAGACAAAAGGCCTGGAACCTGAGATTGATTTTTGCGAGGAGAATATTCTGATAGAGGGAAATACGGAAGCAATTAGAAGAATATTGCAGAATATTATAAAAAATGCATTAGTGCATGGCAGTCAAAAGATCAGAATGAAGCTTTTCAGTGAGAAGAATGACATAATTTTTCTATGTGAAAATGATTTGGAAAATCCAGGGGACATTGATATTAAGAAGATTTTTTCAAAATTCTATAAAGCCGATACAGCACGAACAAGTAATACTACAGGGCTTGGTCTTTCAATTGCAAAAAGTTTGGTAGAGCGAATGGATGGAACGATAATTGCTGAGATAGAGAATGATATGTTCCTAATAAGAGTTATGTTTTTTAGAAAGAAACTTTAAATATGTATATCCCTTATCCTTATGCCAGATGGGGAAAGTACAGTAATTTGGAGACTTTAGGCAAATTCTATTATGTCTGAAGGAAACAGTATTTGTTTTATTAAAACAAATCAAAAGTTTTTGTTAAGTAAGCGATGTGCTTGTGTGGAATTAGAATGGAGCGATTATTATTGACATGTCGATGAAGATTATCCATAACTTCTATTGGAACGTGTTCGGTTAAATATATAAGGAATTTTGGTGATGTTATGTATTATCTTAGACAGTTATGGGAAAATGGTGATTATTATAAATGGAGATGATAATCGTTTTAGTGTATACATTTTTTGAAAAGTTAAAAAAATATGTGCCAAAACAAGCAACTAATATGTTATGATAAATATCAAAGAACCGTTTGATCGAAGGATGATATATCGTTTTAAGTGTAATCTAGCATACACCATCTGATAGAAAGTAGGCTTGTGGTTCTATATCTATATGAAATATAAAATGATCAAAAATAAAGAGAGGAGGTAAGAAAGTATGGCTAGCATTAGAGATGTTGCTAAAAAAGCAAATGTTGGTTCAGCTACTGTTTCTAGGGTCTTAAATAATAGTGGATATGTATCTGAAGAAACAAGAGAAAAAATAGAAAATGCAATGGAGGAGTTAAATTATATCCCGAATGAGTTGGCTCGTAATTTATTTCATAAAAAAACAGGAATTATAGCAGTTCTTGTGCCGAGTGTTGCTAATCCATTTTTCGCAGAATTCGTAGAGTGTATTGAATCTGAGCTTTATACTTATGGATATAAAACAATGCTGTGTAATACTGTGAAAGAGGGTAATGCAGAATTAGAATATCTAGATATGTTAAACAGACATATAGTGGATGGGGTAATTACAGGAGTACATTCTTTGGATGTAGAGGTTTATAAGAAGATTCACAAACCGATCGTAGCATTAGATCGATTTTTAGGAGAAGATATTCCGGTAGTTGCTGTAAATCATAAAAAAGGTGGAAAATTAGCTGCAGAAGAGTTGTTAAATTGTGGATGTAAATCAGTTTTACAGTTCTGTGGATCAAAAGCAATTGAATCACCATATTTGGATCGTCATACTGAGTTTGCAAAGATGATGAAAAAAAGTGGTGTAGAAGTGCATAATTATGAATTAGAATGGAACCGTTTTGATGCAGATTATTATGAAAAGGTAATGAAAGATGTGTTTTCAAGTAAATTAGATGTAGACGGAGTTTTTGGCGTTGATCAGATTGCAATCCGATTTTTAAATGAAACCAGGAGAAGAAATATAGCAGTTCCAGATGAAATTAAAATAGTAGCTTATGATGGAACCTTTGTGACTGGTTTGACAGAACCTAGACTTACAGTAATTGCACAGCCTATTGATCAACTAGCAAAACAATCTGCAAGATTAATTTCAAGACTAGTTAATGGGAAAACATATAGGAACAAAAAAGTTCTCTTGGATGCAGAATTGAAAGTTGGAAATACAACAAGAAATTTGTGAAAAGTAAATAAATATTAAAATATATATTTGTAAAAATATACAAAAATGATAAAAAGATTGTATTTTCCGTTGACATTTTAAGTACAGGTGTTATTATTTAATTAAGTTAATCAGCAAGTGCACAGCTGGATTTACTTATTTTTTTGATGAAGTATGGAACGGGTTCCACTATTCGTCGGAAAAATAGTAATGATATTTTTTTTACAATATGTGGAACGGGTTCCATAAAAAGGAATGGAGGTTAAATTATGAATTCTAAGAGATTGAAAAAATGGTGTTCAGTTGCAATGGTGAGTATGGTGGTAGTTGGAACGTTGTCTGGTTGTGGATCTTCTGGGAAAGAGAGTAGTAAAGAGGGCGATGGGGGAGAAGTGGTAATTAATTTTGGAATTCATGTAGCGAATCCCAAAGAGCAGGAGTCAGTTACTTATAATATTGTTCAGGCATTTAATGAAAAAAATGCAGGAAAATATAAAGTGGAATTTCAGGCGGCTGATACAGAATCCCACTCTAAAAATATGAAGTTAGCTGCTTCAGATAATACATTGCCAGAAATTTTTTGGTTAGATGCAAGTGAGGCACCAGAATATAGCAACGCAGGAGTTCTTCTTGATTTAAATGATTTCTTAAATGAAAATACAGAAATTAAAGATGCATTGGGTGGTATGGAGAGTGCATTTACAGATGATAATGGTCAATATGGATTGCCATATCAGTGTAATGTACAAGGAATTTTTTATAACAAGGAGTTATTTGATAAGGTCGGAGTTGCATATCCAACCGATGAAACAACGTATGAAGATATGCTTGGTATGCTTGCAAAATTTAAAGAAAACGGAATTACACCTCTTTCAATAGGAAGTAAAAACAGTGGATTTGCAATGTGGGAATTTAATGAAACACTGGCAAGATACGGATGGGAAGAAAATATTGATAGTATTTTAGCAGGTGATAAAAAATTCAATAATGAAGATTTAGTTACTTGTTTTGAAAAATTGAAAGGACTTGCTGAAGCAGGAGCTTTTCCAGAAAATATGGCAACAATCGAGTATTTTGATGCAAAACAGCTGTTTAATGAAGGAAAGGCTGCAATGTTTGGAACAGGACAGTGGGATTGCGCAGAATTCGATAAAAACATTGGAGAAAAAATTGGTTTCTGGTGGGGACCAACATTCACAGATTCAGATTATGCTCAAGAAGTTGCAATGAAAGTTCCATCAGCACCGATTGTTGTAAATGCAGAAGTAGCAGAGGATGAAGAAGTTCAGGAAGCGGTATTTGAATTTTTAAAATTCTACTACAGCAAAGAAGCTGCAGAACTTTCATATGAGGGATCTATTTTCCCGGCAACCAATTACGAAGGAATGAGTGCAACAGATACACAGTATGCAATGAACGCAATGTTAGATACTCTGGCATCTGGTTGGGATAGTCCAAGCACGGCACCAGATTTAACCGTAACATCAGCAGTACAGGAAGCATTATATAATTCCTTGTTTGGTGTTATGCAAGAAACATATACACCAGAAGAAGCTTTGGATTTAATGGATGAGGCATTAGAAAATTCAAAATAGTAGATTTTAGATAGGGGTGTATGCTATGTATTGGTTAAGTAAAAAGAGATATAAAATAGGACTGTTGATTCCTACTTTACTTGTGTACAGTGTGTTTATCGTTCTACCAATTATCATAGCGGTGGGTTATAGCTTTGCACGATATTCAGGAATTGGAAAAGCAAAGTTTTTAGGAATTGCAAATTATGTTCGATTATTTAAAGATAAATTATTTTGGATATCTTTTAAAAATACAATGATTATTTTTGTTCTCGCATTTGTATTATTACTGACATTATCTTTTTTAATCGCATTATTATTGAATCATCATCTAAAAGCTGTTGATGTAAGTAAAGCCTTGATTTTCTCACCAGCTATCATAGCTCCAATTATTGTTGGAATTATCTGGGTATATATTTTGGATCCCAATATTGGTATTATCAATAATATTTTAGACGCATTGGGAGCATCTGGATTGAAACAAAAATGGATAGGTGGAGAATTTTGGTCACCATATAGTATCGCTATTATTTATTTTTGGCAGCAACTAGGATATCTTGTGACTATATTTATAGCGGGATTGAAAATGATACCAAATGACGTATTGGAAGCAGTGAAAATTGATGGGGCGACTGGTTTGCAAGAAGTAAGATATGTCATTATTCCAATGATGAAATCAACCATTTCGACAGTTGCTGTGTTGATTATTACCGGAGTATTTAAAATTTTTGAAATTGTTCAGCAAACAACAGGCGGAGGTCCGAATCATTTATCTGAAACATTGGTGACTTATAGTTATTCAATGACTTTTACAAGTAGCGATTATGGATATGGTATGTCTCTTGCGACAGTTACGTTCTTACTATCATTGATTATTACAGGAGTATATTCTTTTTTGACAAGAGAGAAAGAGAGGTAAATGGGATATGGTCAATAACAAGAAAAAGACTACAATGTATATTGGGATGATTTTAATTACATTATTAGTTGTATTTCCGTTTATCTGGATGGTGATACTTTCATTAAAAACAAATTCAGAAATCATGTCCTCTCCATTATCATTGCCGAAAAGCCTGAATTTTGATAATTATAAGAATGCATTAGAAACATTAGACTATTTAAGATTGTACAGTAATACATTTTTTGTATGCATTATTTCTGTTGTTGTAGAAGTAATTATTACATTTTTGAGTTCTTTTGTATTGTCAAGAATGGTATTTCAGAATAAAAAAATTCCGAAGTTTATTTATGAATTTTTAATTATGGGGCTTTCAATTTCACCATTTATTTTACTGTTTCCGGTTTATAAAATAAATGTGGCGATGGGTCTTCGAGGGAAATTAGCATTGATTTTTCCATATATAGCAACATCGATCTCTTTTAATACGTTATTGCTTGTGGGTTATTTAAAATCTTTGCCGACGGAGATTGATGAAGCAGCTGTAATTGATGGATGTAATATTTGGAATTTGATGTTGAAAATTATTTTACCTATGACTAAACCGGTTATTGCTACGATTGTAATCTTTAATGTTTTATATATTTGGAATGAATTTCCGTTTGCATCTGTTATGCTGCGAGATGTTTCTGATTATACACTTTCCATGGGAGCATCTTTCTTTAAGGGAAATTACACAGTAGATTATGGCGGAATAGTAGCATCTAGTATAATGATCATCATACCAGAATTGATTTTCTATGGAATATTCCAGAAAAACATTGTAGAAGGTATGACAGCGGGAGCTGTAAAAGGTTAATAAAAAATATAAAAATGAAAGGATGATAAGAATATGAGTAAAGTATCAGGATTATTTAAAGATTTAACAACAGTAAAAGAAGCTAGAAATGGGCGTCTCGCAAGTTGGGATCAGCGCGGAAAAAATCAGGATTACTGGGAAATTCCGGCAAAGGAGAGCATTACATTAGGTGAAATAGAAGGACCGGGATGTATTACTCACATTTGGATGACATCTTCTTGCAGAAAAGTGAAGGCACCAAGTATTCTTGATCCGGTACAAAATGCATCTGCAGCGCCGGTAATGGAAATTCATCCGGCTTTGGGAGTAATTTGGGATGACTATGATCCATTTTATTATAGAAAAGCATTGATCAAGATTACATGGGACGATCAGGAAACACCGAGTGTGTTAGCTCCGTTTGGTGATTTCTTCTGTATCGGAAACTGTTATCCGGGCAACTTTAGTTCCTTGCCGTTCAATGTATCTCTCAAACCAGAAGAGGCAGGAAGATATGGCGCTCCTTGTTCAGTTTCATGTTACTTCCCAATGCCATTTAACAAAAAGGCAAAAATTGAAATTATTAATGAAAATGAACTTCCATTTATTCTTTATTTTAATATTGATTATGAAATGTATAAAGAACCATTGGATGAAAAGACAGCATATTTCCATGCTAGCTGGCATAGAGAAAATCCATGTGATGGATGGGGACCGGATATTCAGGTAAACTCTCCGGAAGTAAATAATGTAACCAACTTCAAAGGAGACGGAAATTATACTGTATTGGATGTTGAAGGAACAGGTCATTATGTTGGATGTAACTTAACAGTGAAACATTATCAAGGCAGCTGGTGGGGCGAAGGAAATGATATGTTCTTTATTGATGGAGAAGAGTATCCAAGTTTGAATGGTACAGGAACAGAGGACTATTTCAACCATGCTTGGGGAATGCAGAGAAATGCATTTCCATTCTTTGGAACAATTGTCCATGAAGGAGATACGGATGGATTCCAGGTATCTTACCGTTTCCATATCACAGATCCGGTGAGATTTGAGAAGAGCTTGCGTGTAACAATTGAACATGGTCATGCAAATCATTTGTCTGATGACTGGAGTTCAACTGCATATTGGTATCAGACACTTCCAACAGCAAAACCATTAACTATTCTTCCGGTTGAGGAACGTTTGCCTAATGTACCGGTACTTCCGGAAAGAAATTTGAAGATGCCTGAGTTAACTGAAGAAATGAAAGCAGCAAGAGAAAATTATGCGAAACGCTGGGATGTATACGAGCCGGCACGTCAGGAACAATTTAGAATCAAAGAAGACAAAGCACGTAGAGAATCGAAATTAAATACAGAATTTGCAAAAAAATTACGTGATGAATATAAGTAGTAGGAAAGGCTGATCGGAGGAGCATTATGTCAAAAGAATTAATGCAAATAAATATTGAGAAAGCTCAGCAGGAAATAGAAAAAAATGCGGAGAATGTCAGTCATGGAAAAATGAGACAACATTTTCATTTCATGCCGCAGGTTGGATGGCTGAACGATCCCAATGGATTGATTTATTTTAAAGGGAAATATCATTTCTTTTATCAATTTTACCCATATGAAGGTTTTTGGGGAATGATGCACTGGGGACATGCTATTAGTGATGATCTTGTTCATTGGGAGTATCTGCCGGTAGCGCTTGCGCCGAGTGAAGTTTATGACAATCATTTAAAGGGCGGCTGTTTTTCAGGAAGTGCTGTTGCATATAACGATAAACTTTTTATTGCATATACAGGAACAACAAACAATGGCAATGGGTTTGAACAGACACAGTGTATTGCATACAGTGAAGACGGGATTCATTTTGAAAAATATGCAGGGAACCCTGTAATTACAGCACCGGAAGGTGTTTCACCGGATCAGTTCAGAGATCCGAAAGTATGGGAACATGATGGAACATTCTATATGGTGTGTGGAGCAAGCAGAAATAATCGCGCACAGGCATTGTTGTATAAATCTTCAAATATGTTTGACTGGGAATTTGTGAATGTTCTTGCAGAAAGTCGTGGAGAATGGGGCTTTATGTGGGAATGCCCGGACTTTTATCCATTGGGTGACAAGTATGTACTTATGTTTTCACCAATGGGCGGGGGAGAACGTACTTCTGTATATTTAGTAGGTGATTTTGACTATAATACAGGCAAGTTTTGTTATAACATTTCCGGAGAAATTGATTGGGGATTTGATTATTATGCACCACAGTCATTTAAAGCGCCGGATGGACGCAGATTAATTGTCGGCTGGGGAAATTGCTGGGATTGGATGCCGTTCTGGAAGGATTGGGGTCCGACTTATAGAGAAGGATGGTGTGGATTTTTTAATCTTCCAAGAGAAGTGAAACTGCGAGAAGATAATACATTACAATTTGTTCCGGTACAAGAATTAGAGGCGTTACGGGAAGAAAAAACAGAGTTTTCTGATGTCTTGTTACATGATAATGAAACGAAAGTGGTATGTAATGATGCAATCTTCGAGATGAAGATAAAGATTAATCTGAAAGATACCACAGCAAAACAATTGAAGTTAATTTTGCGCCAAACAGAAGAACATAAAACAGAAGTCGTGTATGATTTTGAAAATTCAGAAATTAGATTCGATAGAAATATGTCTGATGGATGGAGTAAAGGAATTGCGAGATGCCCGTTACAATTACAGGGAAAAGAAGAATTAGACATTCATATCTATTCTGACCGCAGTAATATTGAATTGTTTAGCGATGAATATCGAAATAATATTACATGTAATATTTTCTCTCTGGATGATGATGTAAATAATATGATTACAGCATATGGTGGTCAAGTGAAGTTGGACAAAGTGGAAACTTGGAAATTAAAAAAGGTATTTTAAATTAAAGGAGGGAACTTCTATTTCTTAGGTCGTGAGTGATAAGAAATAGGAGTTCAATCTTTTATATTAGATGAGTCTAAGAAATAGAGGTGTAGTGATGAAAAAATATGATGTAATTGCGTTAGGAGAATTGTTGATAGATTTTACAATGAATGGACAGAGTGAGCAGGGAAATCATTTGTTTGAGGCGTGCCCTGGCGGAGCCCCATGCAATGTGCTTGCAATGTTAAATAAGCTGGGAAAGAAAACAGCATTTATAGGCAAGGTGGGAAACGATCAATTCGGTACATTACTTCGTAAGACATTGATTGAGGTTGGAATTGATACATCAAATCTTTTTACAGATAATGAAGTAAATACAACACTTGCATTTGTTCATACACTAGCAGATGGAGACCGTGAATTTTCTTTTTATCGTAATCCAGGAGCAGATATGATGTTGAAAGAGGATGAAATTGATGCGGATTTCATTTCACAGGCGAAAATCTTCCATTTTGGGACATTGTCTATGACACAGGACGAAGTTCGGGCAGCGACGAAGAAAGCTGTGAAGTCAGCAAAGCAGAGTGGGGCATTAATTTCATTTGATCCAAATTTACGAGAGCCGTTGTGGAGCTCATTAGAATTGGCAAAAGAACAGATGGAGTACGGATTCTCTCAATGTGATATTTTGAAAATATCAGATAATGAAATACAATTTGTATCTGGAAAAGAAGATTACGATGAAGGAATTGAATATTTGCAGGAAAAGTATCATATTCCGCTGATTCTTTTGACAATGGGAAAAGAAGGGAGTCGTGCTTATTATAAAGGAATGTGCGTAGAGCGTAGTGGATTTTCTGTGGAGACGATAGAAACAACAGGGGCTGGAGATACATTTGGAGGAAGTGCACTAAATTACATTTTAGAACATGATTTTTATGAACTGACAGAAGCACAATTAGGAGAACTTTTAGTATTTGCAAACGCAGCAGCTGCAATTGTTACAACAAAAAAGGGGGCGATTTTGGCAATGCCAGAGCGTAAGGAAATTGAAAGAATTATGGTAGACAAATAGATCATATATTGAGTTTTCAGCGAAACAGATGTAGAAGTATGTAGAACTGGAATTGGTGGAAAACAGTTCTGAAAAGTATAAAGGAAAATATCCAATCAGAAAATGAGGAAAGAGAACACGGTTTTATAGATACCTAAGTAAGGAGGACTATAAATAGTGAAAAACGTGTACAACCATATGACTTTAATGAGGAAGTCATATGGTTGTTTTTGCAATTAAAAATAAGAAAGATTGAAATTGTCGTTCAGGCAATTAATGTAGTATAATGAAAAGGAAATGAAACTTTGCATATGAAAAAGAAATGTACATATTAGAAGTGGAAAGACAAAAGCCGAATAGCGTTATTGAAATCAATGAATATGATAAAGTGGTGTACATGTGGTATTACAATAATCAAAGAGTAATAAAAAGGGTGATTGATTAAATGATTTGGTGGATGTATCTAAGTAAAAATTTTAGAAATATGTTCTGTTGAACTACTAGATTAAAGTAGAAATACATTTACGAGAGAGGTAACGTGGTTTTTGTTGTTATATTTTTGATGTTTGCAATCGTTGCGGATTATGCCCACGCAATGCAATAAGGAGAAGGAAAAATGAATAAGATTTTGATGATCGCATGGATACTGGCAGGAATCTCATCGTTTGTTGTGCCGCCAGATATGGAATATTTGAACTATATTGATTTTCATACACTAGGATTACTATTTTGTCTGATGGCAGTCATGGCAGGCCTGAGCCGGGAAGGCGTATTTGGACAGGCGGCTGGAAGATTGATCACAGTTGTGAAGAATAGTCGGCAGATGGAACTGATTCTTGTGTTTTTATGTTTTGTGTCTAGTATGTTGATCACAAATGATGTAGCTTTAATCACATTTGTGCCATTTGCAATACAGGTGCTGGAGATGGCAGGTATGAGAAAACGAATTGTTCCGGTAGTTGTCATGCAGACAGTTGCGGCAAATTTAGGAAGTATGTTTACCCCAATTGGGAATCCACAGAACCTTTATCTGTATTCCAAATCAGGAATGACATTGAGTGCATTTTTTAAATTGATGCTGCCGTACACACTACTTGCAGCAGTGATGTTGCTTGGAATGATTTTGTTGAGAAAATGTGTTGTGCTTGGTGATTTACAAATGCGGGAAAGCGAAGAGGTGAAAAATCCGTGGAAAGTAGCTATTTATGCAATAATTTTTCTATTGTGTCTTCTTTGCGTATCGCATTTGCTTCCTGTTTGGATTGTAATGCTCGTGACAATTTTGGCAGTGTTTGTGATCGACCGTGGAACTTTTAAAGAAATCGATTACTCTCTTCTTCTTACTTTTGCAGGATTTTTTATCTTTATCGGAAATATGGGGCGAATTTCTATGTTTTGTAATTTCCTAAAGAGTATTTTGAATGGGAATGAAATATTGACTGCGGTCATTTCTTCGCAGGTAATCAGCAATGTTCCGGCAGCACTATTACTTTCAGGATTTACAGATCAGTGGTCGGAATTGATTATCGGAACAAACCTCGGGGGATTGGGAACTATGATCGCATCCATGGCGAGTTTAATCTCGTATCGTTTTCTCATAGCGGCCTATCCAGGAGAAAAAAGAAGATACACAATGCATTTTACAGTTGTCAATCTCGGGTTCCTGCTAGGATTCCTGATTGCTATGTGGAGCGTTCGGAGTTGGTGATGGAAAAGTCTCGTAAGTGAGAAGAAAATAAACTATAGAATCTAGCCGCAGAGTTATAGTTATTCTTTATTTTAGAGTTTGAAAAGGAGTGACACAAAACAATAGTATTGTTTGTCACTCCTTTCGTATGGATGTTTATAAATTTTGTAGCTTTTAATTAGCGTATGACAGATACAGAATAAACCAATATTTTCATACAGACATTATTTTCTGAATCAATTTCTACTGTCAGAATATCATTCTCCCGATTCTTTACTGTAGCAATAATTCCACCCATTGTAACAATTTCATCACCAACCTTTATTGCTTCATGCAATTCTCTCATTTTTCTATTTTTCTTTTTTCCCGGAATCACAATTAATAAATAAATAATCACAAGTAAAATCAATACATATAACATAATAATCTGTATACTCATATTTTCATCCTGCCCTTACTAAGTTTTATTTCAAATAATCTTCTACAATTTTTACAAACATAGCAGATCCCTTGTAAAGCACATCTTCATCTACATTAAAATGTGGATTATGATGTGGGATATCTGTATGTTTCTCTGGATTTGAAGAACTTAAGAAGAAAAATGCTCCTGGTGCTTTTTGTAAATAATATGCAAAATCTTCTCCACCCATATTTGGTGCCGGTATTTCTGTTACGACATTTGTTTCGCCAACAACTTCTTTCGCTGCATTTGTAGCTAATTCTACCATCTCATTATCATTTGTTACTGGTGGTGCACCCCAGTCAATTTCAACTTCTGCAGCACCTCCGAAGGTCTTTGCTGTCTGTTCGGAAATTTCTTTTATACGTTTTGCTAAGTGTTGTCTAACTGGTTCCTCAAGAGCACGAATAGTTCCCTCTATTTCTACAATGCTTGGAATCGCATTATATGCTACTCCGCCATGAATCATTCCAATAGTAATGACTGCTGGTTTTACTGCTGATACTTCGCGAGCAATAATTTCTTGAAGGGCTATCACAATATGCGATGCAATATTGACTGGATCAATCCCTTTTTCTGGTGTGGATCCATGACAACCATGCCCGTTGACCTTAATTGAAAATCTATCATAAGAGGCCATACAACATCCTGGTACAATAATAACCTTTCCAGAAGGGATATCCTTATTCATAATACTACCTATATGTTGTCCAAATACAGCATCTACATTATCCATCCCCCCCTCTTCAATCATTACCTGCGAACCTTTTGCCAATTCTTCGGCAGTCTGGAACAAAAGTCTGACTGTCCCTTGTAGATCTTCTTTATGTTGGTTCAAAATTTTGGCTGCACCAAGAAGCATCGTTATATGTGTGTCATGACCACAAGCATGCATGAAACCATCATGTATTGATTTATAGTCTACATCATTTTCTTCTTGGATTTTTAATGCATCCATATCCGCACGAAGAGCCACTGTTTTTCCAGGTTTTTCTCCTTTTATTTCGGCAATAATTCCACTATCTTTCGAAGAGCATTTATACGGAATTTCTAGTTCTTCTAGTATCCTGATTACATATGCCTGTGTTTTTGGTAAATCAAACCCAAATTCTGGAATTTGATGAAGGTCTCTTCTCGTTTTAACTAATTCTTCTTGTAAACTTTTACACTCTTTCCACATATTCATAATCTAATCCTCTTTTCTTCTTAAGCGCTTTTCTTTTCTTTCACATACATTAATCGAGCGAATCCAAGACTGCCAAATACAGATACAACAATTAAAACCCAAGCTGGTGGACTAAGTAAAAATTTCATAGCCAGTGCAAGACCAATTCCAAAAATTGCAACTTTTGGATATTTTAATGCATATGTTCCAAATGTTCCTCCAAAAATCGCTGCCGCTGCGTACTTTGTTAACGCGGATACAACAATATCTGGTAATACAGATACAACTACAGAACCAATCAATACCGCTGCAGTTGTTGCGATTAAGTTTGTAATGATCGATCCGCAAATAGCCATTGTAGATGCAACTTCTGCCTGTAAAGTTCCAGGTTCACTATCTGTCGTTTCCAATGCCATAGTTGCACACGGAACACGCATATTTCCAATATTTCCTGATAAAAAACTTAAGTAGGTTCCTGTTAAACCAAGAGAGGCATAATAAGAAATTGGTTCTACAATATAAAATGCTCCAAATGAAAGTGCAACCATTCCCCAACCAGCTAATACTACTTTAGGATCCGGCCAACAGTCATATTTTAAACATAACCAAATTACCGGAATAAACGATGTAAAAGCAGCTATAATATTTGTTGGAGTACCAATTCGAATACTGTTGCGTTTCCATTCCTTCATAAATTCTTTATTTTCCATATTTACCCCCCCTATGCTCCAAGAGAAATGTCATAGATAACTGCGCATGCCATCCCAATTAGCATAGCAATTCCTAAATTGTACTCTCGAATCTTCGGAAATTTCGGAACTACTAATTTCTCCAACAACATCATTCCGGCAACTCCGCCAACAACGGCAGCTGCATTTCCCCATCCTTTTGCAATTTCACTTACGTTAAGATATCCAAAAATTCCAATAGAACATGCTCCACTCATAACAATCAACCACTTTGGATCTCCGCCACTCATCTTATTTCTTAATGTTTCGAGTGCCGGTGTAAAGCAACCTGTTACAAGAAGCCAGCCGGCTCCATTGAGAGCCATTACAAACCATGTGACAGCCATGACTTCTAATGTAAATCCCATTCCTCCGAGTTCTGCGCCTGCAGCTTCAGCTCCAAGCGTTGCGGCTGTAAGTTCTGTAGGTGCAGCACCGATAATAGACAATCTTTGCCATGCCATTGGTCCACCGATAGAAGTCATTAAACCAACCATTACAATAAATACTCCCAATGCTGGTCCTATTGCCGAAATCAACCCTACACGAAATGCTGTTTTAGGAACTTCCTTTGGGATATTTGCTTTTACTGTCATTTTTTTTGCCATTCTGATATAGAGAAAGGCTTGCACAAATGCAATAGCTACTGTGATTCCACAAAGTGCATACACAATGATTGAATTTGATATTTCTACATAATCCATAAATTTTCTCCTTTCGTTACATGATTTGCCGGCTCATGTTTTCATCTAGGAACAGTATACAGATTAAGTAAAGAGCTTCCTATGTATTTATAATATAAAATATTACATATTTTATTAGCTGTTATTGTATTTTTTTGTATATAGGATATAATTATATTGTAATATTTTGTATGTTATATACAACTAACTTTTTATGGATGAAAGGAGCTTTACTGTGACTGTTGCAGAATTATTAATAACGCCAACTTTAAAAAATTTAAAACTAATTTCTGGATTTTATGGTGTGCATCGCGAAATTTCAACCGTAACAGTAATTGATACCCCTGACGGTTTTCAATGGTTGACTGGAAATGAAGTGGTAATTACAACTACCTATGCGTTAGAAAAGACAGAAGAAGCTTTTTGCAATTTTATCACTTCTATTATTGTAAAAGGAGCAAGTGCTCTAATTGTAAAAACGGATCGTTATTTAAAAGTTATTCCTGAAAATGCAAAAAAGCTTTGTGACGAAAAAAATTTTCCATTAATTTACTGTCCAGAATCATATGCTTTTGCTGATATTATCAATCCCACACTTTCTAGTATCATTTCCAAGCAGGAGGCACAACTACGAAAAGCCAACAATATACATAAAAGTTTTTTAGAACTTGCAATCAACGATTGTCGAATACAAGAAATTCTTCAAACACTCAGTACATTAATTAAAGTTCCCACTGCCTATGTGGATACGGTTTTCCATAAAGTGTATTTTTCAGATACTTCAAACGAAAACACTATTTTATTAAACACGATGTCATATAAACAAATCTTGACATATTTTAAAGAACATTATAAATATATTGAAGTTGCCAATAAGAAACAATTTTTTGGATTTATTATTATTCTGGATTCCAATATATCAGAGCCAACAACAGACTTGGAGCCAAACCCAGAGTTTGACTCCCATGTATACCATACTGCTCTTGAATATGCAAGCATTGTCATTATTCTCCGTATGCAAATTTTGGTTAGTAATCATATGATTGAGGAAAAATATCGCTCCTCATTTGTTGGTGATCTTGTTTTAAATAATGTCAAAACCTTAACCGAAATTGAAACACGAGCGCATTTATATGGTTGGGATTTTAGTGCAGGCGGTTTTATTGTAATTATAGATATCAATAATTTTAAAAAATATTATTTAAAAGAATTAAGTTCCAAAGAAGGACGACAATTACAAAACTATGTAAATTATATATTTGATACTTCCATTCAATATATGCATGCAACATTTCCAAGTGCTCATTATTATTCCCAGAGTGATTATATTAGTTTTTTAATTGGTGAAAAATTATCTTCTGTTGTACAAGAAAAATTAAAGAATGTGTTTCATCAAATTCAATATGCATTAGAAGTTACGGTTCCGTTTACTGTTTCTATGGGGGTTGGCACATATATTGAAAATATCATAGATATCCATCATAGTTATGAACAGGCTCGACAGGTTATTCAGGCTGTATATCAAACACATCAATTTAATCGTATTACTTTTTATGATCAAATTGGACTTTATAAACTTTTATTTTCAGTTGCATACAACAAAGAAGCGATCGAATTTTGTGATAAATATGTTCAGCCTTTAAGAGAATATGATATTCAACATCATGCAAATCTTATTGAAACGATACAAGCAATTGTTAATTGCGGTTGGAACCTGAAAGCTGCTTCAGATGCATTATATTTACATTATAATTCTGTAAAATATCGATTTCAGAAAATATGTGAAATATTAGATATGGACCTAAGAAATCCTAAAAAACATACAGAAGTAGAGTTGGCTTTAAAACTTTTTTTCTTACAAAAAGAATCTCGGTATTAGAAACACATAAGACAAAAATGCCAGTAGGATTGGAAATAGTCTTTTCCCTTTGTATATATCCTTGAGTTATGGGGAAAAGTCAGTTAAAATGAAAGAAAAATAGATGTTAACGGTGTTGAATAGGATTGGGAGGAAAGAAGATGCTTGCATATACATACAAAGAGCAGGGGAAATTTATGTTGGAAGAAAAAGAGAAGCCGGTTCTTCAAGAGGAAGAGGATGCGATCGTCCGGGTAACGCTGGCGAGTATTTGTTCGAGCGATATTCATATCAAACATGGAGCAGTTCCAAGGGCGGTACCGGGAATTACAGTAGGGCATGAGATGGTTGGCATTGTGGAGGAAGTAGGAAGCAAGGTGACCAAAGTAAAACCTGGAGATCGTGTAGCTGTAAATGTAGAGACTTTTTGTGGGAATTGCTTTTTCTGCCAAAATGGTTATGTGAATAACTGCACAGATAAAAATGGCGGATGGGCTTTGGGATGCAGGATAGACGGAGGGCAGGCAGAATATGTGCGTGTGCCTTATGCCAATCAGGGATTGAATCGGATTGGAGATGCAATTACGGATGAAGAGGCATTGTTTGTCGGAGATGTCCTGGCTACCGGATACTGGGCAACAAAAATTTCTGAAATTGGAAGCGAGGATACTGTAGTCATCATTGGCGGGGGGCCAACGGGAATCTGTACACTTTTATGTGTGATGTTGAAGAATCCTGAAAAGATTATTTTGTGTGAGGTGGATCACGAGAGAATTACATTTGTGAAAGAGCATTATCCGAATGTGCTCGTAGTAAATCCAAAAGAAACTGATGTCGAGGAATTTGTCAGACAACACAGTAGACATGGTGGAGCTGATCGCGTGCTGGAAGTAGCGGGAGGAAGGAATACTTTTGAGCTGGCATGGAAGGTAGCCAGACCAAATGCCATTGTGACTGTGGTGGCTCTTTATGAAGAAGAACAGATCTTGTCATTGCCACAAATGTATGGAAAAAATCTCACGTTCAAGACCGGAGGGGTAGACGGATGTGACTGTGATGAAATTTTACGGTTAATAGAACAGAAGAAAATCGATACGACACCGTTACTTACCCATACATTTCCACTAAGAGAGATTGAACAGGCATATGATATTTTTGAAAATCGAAAAGAAGGCGTCATTAAGGTAGCTATTCGACCGTAGACAAGAAAAAAATGATTTCTGCTATCACGGCCTCTTCGTTAATGCAAAGAGAAATACAAATAGTTCTGTTGCGGGATATGCCAGCCAGACACCGGTCATTCCAAAGCAGCAAGAGAGTATCCATGCCATTGGTATTAAAACAAAAAAGCTGCGGAGTATGGAAATGATCTGTGCCGGAAGCGGATGGTTTATGGAAATAAAATAGGTCGAAAGAACAATGTTAAATCCGATAAACGGGCAGGCGGTAAAGTAAAGTCTTAAGCCGGGGATTGCATAGCTGGCTAAAATCAAATCTTGTTCGCTGTTAAAAACAGAAACGAGACGGGGTGCATGAAAGAAAATAATCCCATATATCACAATGGATAAAAGGATAGAAGTTATGAGGGAATAGCGCAAAAGCGTTTGCACATTTTTCTTATTTCCTGCCCCATGATTCTGGCTAATTAATGGCTGTATTCCCTGTGATAAACCGGTATACAGGGAGATTACCACAAGCGAAATCACGCTGATCACACTGAATGCTGCGACGCCTGTGTTTCCGGAAATTCTCAGAATAATAAAGTTAAATAAAAACATCACAATACCTAAAGCGGATTCCGTTAGAAATGGCGGAATACCATTTGCAAGGATGTTGGCAGTAGTTCTTTTCATTTGAACAAGATTCGGAATTGTCAAATGAAAAGAATTCTTTTTTTTCAGAAAATATGGAAGCAATACTAGCATACTTATCACTGGTGACAGTCCGGTTGCAAGGGCAGCCCCGAAAATGCCCATATGAAAAGGGAAAATAAAAATGTAGTCTAAAACAATGTTGGAAAAACTTCCGGTTATCATAGCTGCCATGGAAAGGGAAGGATTCCCATCATTTCTGACAAAGCACTGAAGGAAATGGTTTAATAAAAAGGCAGGAGCAAATAGCATGAGAACCTTCAGATAACAATTTGTTACTTCAAACACCTGGATGTCTGCACCTAGAACTGTTACAAGATGCTGGGAAGCAAATAGTCCTGTAAAAAAGAAAATGGAAGCAAACAAAAGTACCAGCATAAGTCCATTGGTAAATACTTGATCAGCAGCGTTGGATTCATTACGGCTTTTCAGGATAGAAAATCGGGAACTGCCTCCAATACCAATCATAAGTCCAGTTCCGCTGATAATACAAAATACAGGAAAAGCAAGATTCAGTGCAGTGAGCCCGTTTGTGCCAATGTCCGCAGATACGAAGAAAGTATCTGCCAGCGTATAACAGGAATAAGCAATCTGCCCTAAAATATTGAAAGAAACATATTTAGAAAAATCTTTAAAAATAGTTTTATTCATATAGCCTCCCAAATATAAATGGTAATTTAGACAAAAAAACGCTCCCGGAAACAAAGTAGCCTTTGCATTCGGGAGCGTTTCAAACCGTGGTTACAGAATAACATAGAAAGGGAGAAAGTGCAAGAAATCATTCGGGAAAAGTATATGGCAAATCCAGAATTTGCACCGCAATTAGCAATTTTAGAGAGGTACATGTTGTTTGAGATATTCAGAAGGTGTCACCCCGGTTGTTTTTAAGAATAATTTTGTGAAGTAACGTGTGCTAAAATATCCTACTTTTTCTGCAATTTCCCGTACCGTTTTGCAGGAACCAGATTCGATTAATTCAATCGCTTTTTGCATTCGGATCTTTGTAAGATAATCTGTAAAGTTTTCCCCCGTTTTCAATTTATAAGTCTTACTTAAATAGTTTGGAGAAATACCAAGCAAGTCTGAAATCGTGTTAATTCCAATTTGATTCATATAGTTTTGATTTACATAAAGATTGATTTTCTGAATAATATCAGTCTCTTTTTCCTGGCTGTACATATGTTTGATACTGTCAATTAGTTGTAAAATCGAGTGGGTAGAAACATGGTGATGAAATAATCGATGAAAGATCATTGACAAGGAAGTATCACATTTGGAAAGTAAGAATTCTCCTTCTTTTAAATTTTGAATTTCTGAAAGTGTTTTTTGTAGATGAATTGTGTCATTGAGCTGTAAAGAGAAAATTGCTTTATCGATCAATGAGGAAAATGGAAGGAAAAATTCCTGTTGTTTTAGTTCTGTGAGAAAGATACATTTTCCTAAATGAGTACAAAGGCGGATACTTTCCATTTTTTGTATGTAAGTAATTGTATTTAATAATTCTTCAATCGAATCAGCATAGCAACTGAATCCGGTTGCCAGGCAGGAAGAGGAATTACGAAAATCTTCCGGAATGTGGTTCAAAGAAGTTAAAGGTATCTTTCCGCTACTGAGAAAGAGCAGCTCTCCACTTGGAAGAAAACTGCAGCTACAAGGAAAAGAGTAAGCATCTGATAATTTTTCCAATGAAGTTGACAACAAATCAAAGTAGTTCTTTTTTGATGAGTTTGGATCATGATCAAAGTAAAAGAGCATTGCCGTATAAGGCGGTTTTACAAATTTTGGCTGCTGGATAAAGTGGATAGAGAAAAATAAATTCAAGATCTTTTTACATTCCAGTTCATAATTTTTTTGATATACAGCGTGTGCATCTTTTTTTAATTGATAGATCTGCATCATAACTCTCTTAATCTCTTCGAGTCCGGCAGGTTTTAAGAGATAATCAATTGCTCCGTATTTTAGAGCTTCTTTCGCATAAGAAAATTCGGCATAACCTGTTAACATAACAACAGGGATATTTTTTTGATAAAATTGTGAAAATGCTTCCAAGCCGGATAGTTTAGGCATATGAATATCAAGAAAAATCACATCGGGAGTCTGTTGCTCTACATATGAAAGAAGTTCTTCACCGTTTGTGATTTCAATAAACGTGTGCTGATTGGGAAATAGTTCTTCAATCATGCTTTTTAATCCGAGGCGTGGTAGCCGTTCGTCATCTGCTAGTATGATATTCATTGAAAATTCCTCCTCTCTACTAGTGTTGCTATGAGTCAATTTCATTTTTTATAGTACTTAGTGGAATGTATATTGCAAAGGTTGTAATATCATCGACGAGATTAATTTCCAATCTTGCATCGGGATGGAAAATTTTTAATCGATTTTCCACATTAGTAATTCCTACTTTTTCGGAACCTTGAAGAGCAGAAAGGTCGATAGGAATTCCATTATTTTGTACAGTTAAGGTAAGTGTATGTTCTATCACTTTGGAGGTGATCCAGATCGTAATTGCTCTTCCATCAGGCTCCATTCCGTGTTTAATTGCATTTTCAACAAAAGGTTGAATCAGAAGGCGGGGAATCTCGAGTGGATGAGATACCATATCGCTTTCACAATAGAATGTAATCCGTTCCTCAAAACGTATTTTCATGACGTTGCAGTATTGCGTGCAGAAATCTAGTTCTTTTTCTACAGTTGTCATTTTTTCATTGTTGCATGTATAACGGAAAATATGTGTTAGCTGCAAAATACCATTTTCCAATTCTTGTTTCATACCCAGTCGATTCAGAGATAGGAAACAGTTTAATGTGTTATATAGAAAATGAGGATTGACTTGATTTTGCAATGCGCGATATTCGGCTTCCTGCCGTTGAATCTCATATTTGTAGGAACGCTGGATATAGAGATCCAGTTGATGGATCATTTTGTTCAAATTTTCTCCAATCATAAAAAACTCTTTTGCCACAAAAAAGTTTTTATCTGATAGAACTTCTTGTGGAACATGAACATTTAAATTTCCTTCTGATGCAGATTCCATTGTGTTTAAGATCGAATTTAACATGAAAGTTGTTTTCCGTGAATTGTTTCGGAAGAATAAACAACCGAAGAGCATTGTCAAAACACTCAAAACACCGGCCAGTGTCCAAATAAAAATAATCGTTTGTCGATTGTCTTTGTCGGAAGACAAAAAGATCAATGTCCAAGGCATTCCGTCAATATTCTTTCGATAGAGTGTATAAGTATCACTGGATGTTCGAATCTTACTATTCTTCGTTAACAAGTAAGGCACGGTCTCTCCGTCTAAATTTCCAACATGGTAAAGTGGTTCTCCTCTTTGGTCAGCGATAATAAATCCAGAGTGAGGTGTTAATTTTACATTTTGGAACATCTCCTGGATATTGTCCAAAGAGGAATCAATGCGGATGACACCGATATTTCGTTTTGTATAAATGTTCTTTACCGTATGGAAAGAAGAAATCACCCTGGAAGGTGAAGACATAAATGGCATAGGTTTTGAAATAGAATAGCGAAAAGGTTCTTCAGAGATAAAGCTGTCAATAAACCAGTTTTCTTTTCTGTAAATGTAATCAGAAGTTTCAATCAAATCTTTATTTTTTGTTGTGGTAAGAAGTATCTGGTTGTTTAGATTCTGAGGTAGAAAAGAAATCGCCAGAATATCTTCACGAGAAGTTATCAGTAAACGTTGGATGCACGAAATATAGTTTTTACGATAGGTCTCCACCTTGTAGCTTTCAGGGCCTTTTTTTGTATATTGTCCATTGTCGACTGCTGTGTAGAAATTGATAATATCATCATAAATATATGGTGTCAGGGTTAATCTCTTTAAGTCAGAAAAGTAGGTACTCATATTGCTAGAAATAGAATACAACGTAGTAGAAAAATAAGTTTTGTTCTGAGTCTGAATCTTGTTTTGCAAGTAGTAAGCAAGGCAGGAAGACAGAATCATAATAGGGATGATAATGCTTAAGAGAAAGATAATGATGGATTTATTTTGAAAATTTTGAGATTTGTGCATTGTGTGTCCCTCCTTGAGAGAAGTATATTTAAATATACTTTTCGAGTCAATAAAATCGTAGAAAATAGTACCAAAGTGTAGAAATGAGTCACTTTTAGTCAAAAACCTATCGTGATACAATCATCTTACAGAAGCCGGCAATGAAATGAAATTATGAAAGGAATGGAAAAGATTTATGAAAAAATTAGTTGTGACAATGCTGATCGCAACGATGGCTATTGCATCAGCTGGGTGTTCGAAAGCTCCAGAAGAACCAAAAACAGAAACAACAGAAACAACTGCAAAAAAAGAAAAACAGGAGACAGACGTTACACTTGAATTTCTATATAACTTGAACGGTGAGGCAATTAGTAACGAAGTACAGGCTGTCTGTGAACAATTTACAGAAGAGACAGGGATCGGTGTAGAAGCAATCATGCCTGGAAGTAACTTCTCAGACATTATGAAAACAAGAATGGCATCTAACCAGTTGCCGGATGTTTGGACAACTCATGGGTGGGCAGTGGCTCGTTATGCTGAGTATTTGGAACCATTAAACGATTTTGGATTTGCTGAGCACATTTCTTCCAGTATAGAAGAGCAGATCACGGACAAAGATGGCAACCTTTATACACTTCCAATCGATATGGATCTGACAGGTATTATCTATAATGTAAATGTATTGGAAGAAGCAGGTGTCAATGTGGATGACCTGAAGACATGGGATGATTTCAATGAAGCGTGTAAGAAAGTAAAATCGATTGGTAAAACACCAATTCAGATGGGTGGAAAAGATAGTTATACGTTTGGTAACTTGATGGATTTTATTGCTCCTACTTTTATTACAAATGAGGATGAGGCAAACCAAGAAGCGCTTTTAGACGGTTCCTTTGACTGGTCAAAATGGAATGTTGTTGTGGATCAGGTTGCAAGTTGGAATGCGGAAGGATATTTCAACAAAGATGCTGTAACAGCTGACTTTATGACAGGTGTCAAAGCATTGGCAGCAGAAGAGGCGGCATTTATGTTCCATTCAGCAAGCGGTATCTCTGAAATTTATGTACAGAATCCTGATACAGAGATGGGATTTATGCCATTGCCAGCAAGAGAGGATGGATTAAAAACATCTTTGATGACAGGTGAACATTTTGCAATTGGTATGTCAAAGACAACAGAGCATCCGGAAGAAGCAAAGAAATTTATGGAGTTCATGGCCAGAGAAGATATTTGTGCAAAATTAGCAACAAAATGTGGAATGCCATCTGGATTAGATAATGTGGAAAGTGACACAGGACGTCTGGAACCATTTTATGAAAAATATACAAACAATGCGGAGATTTTGAACATTCCTTATTTTGATAGAAAATATCTTCCAAGTGGAATGTGGAATGATCTTTGTGTAACAGGTGGAACAATTTTGTCTGGACAGGACAATGCGACTGAAGAAGCAGTGACACAAATGAAGAATAGTTATGAAGAGAAAAAAGCACAGGAGTAATAAATGAAAGTACAAAAAAAAGCAGCGATTAATTTATTTTATATTCCTGCAATTGTATTATTCCTTGTATTTGTAATATATCCATTCTTGCATGGTATTAGAATATCCTTTACCAACTGGAATGGATATTCTCAAACAATGAAGTTTGTAGGGATAGATAACTATGTTCGATTATTTCAGGATGCAAATGTTCGAACGGCACTAGTAAATACGTTGGTGTACGGTATTGCAAGTACAATTATTCAGAATGTATTGGGATTGGCGTATGCATTGTTTTTGAACACAAAATTTAAAGGTCGTTCTATCGTAAGAACTGTTATTTATATGCCGGTGATGATTGCACCATTGATTATGGGATATATTATGTATTTCTTGTTCCAATATGATGGAGGAGCATTGAATGACATTATTATGTTACTTGGACATGAACCAGTAGATTTGTTGGCCAACTCTAGTGCAGCAATTGCAATTATTGTAATGGTAAATTCATTACAGTTTGTCGGGGTATCTATGGTTATTTACTTGGCAGGGCTTCAGAATGTGCCGAATATGTACTATGAAGCAGCAATGTTAGATGGCGCCAGTTCCTGGCAGAGATTTAAACATATTACATTCCCATTGTTGATGCCGGCAATTTCATCTTCCACAATTTTGAACCTGATTGGTGGATTGAAATTGTTTGATCTGGTTATGGCGCTTACAAGTGGCGGACCAGGATTTACTACACATTCCTTATCTACATTGGTAACGAATCAGTATTTCTCTGCCCAGTCAGCAGGGTATGCTTCGGCAATTGGTATTTTTGCATTCCTGTTAATCATGGTTGTTAGTAACGTTGTAATGAAATTTTTTAATAAACGGGAGGTGGATGTATAATGCAGAATAAAAAGAAATCAAATCTTTGGAAATATTGCTTGGCTATCTTCATTGTTTTCATCCATATCATACCGATTTACATGGTGATAGGACTGGCATTTAAATCGCCTTATGATCACTCATCACGATGGGTGCTTCCGGGTTATTTCTATCTGAAAAATATCTATACTGCCTTAAATAAGAGTGGGATGCTTTTAGCGCTGAAAAATACAATATTGATTACTGGGCTATCCATCATTTTAATCGTAGTGATCGGGGCAATGGCTGCTTATCCAATCTCCAGAAACAAAAGCAAATTAAATAAATGGGTAAAGGGATTTATTATGGGTGTTATGATGATTCCGCCTTTAAGTATTCTTGTACCACTTTATTCCTTTATGGCGGATGTTGGAGGAATCAATACTTATTGGGGAATCATAGTTGCTCTGGTAACCTTCCAGTTGCCTACCAGCATTTTTCTTTATGCTAACTTTATTTCTACGATTCCAGTTGCACTGGAGGAAGCGGCAGCGATCGATGGTTGTGGACCGATTCAGACATTTTTTAGGATCATTATGCCACAGCTAAAACCGGTTACTGCATCTGTGATCATCATTACAGGGGTGTTTTGCTGGAACAACTATCAGTTTGCACTGTACTTGCTGCAGTCCCCAAAAGTAAAAACAGTTACACTGGCAATTGCGGGATTTTTCTCTGCTGATGCTGCAAACATGAATGGAGCGGCGGCGGCAGCATTTATCGGAATTTTACCTGTCATTGTGCTGTTCTTGTTCTTACAGAAATATTTCATTCAAGGTATGGTCGACAGTGCAGTGAAATAATTTGCAGAGTATGGAGGAACCAATGGGAATTGTTTTTAATGAAGAAAAAAAGGTATTTCTATTAAATACAAAAAATACAAGTTATCAATTTCGTATTGCAGAATTTGGCTTTTTGGAACATTTATATTATGGAAGAAAGGTCAATGAATCTGTCGATTACCTGCCAGTTCGTCTGCGTCACGGATTTGAAGCGAATCCTTATGAAATGAAGCAGGGTCGTTCGTTGTGTCTTGATTTGTTAGAGCAGGAATATCCAGGATTTGGAGTATCTGATTTTAAAACATCTGCGTGTAGTGTAATACATGCAGATGGATCTAATTGCATTGATTTTCGTTATGTTTCACATCGAATCTATGATGGGAAATATACAATGAAAGAAATGCCGTCTTTGCGTCAAAAAGATGGAGATTGGATGACTTTGGAAGTTGTTTTGCGAGACGTGGCAACAAAAGTAGAAGTTACATTGTTGTACGGGGTACTGGAGTCATGTGATGTGATCACAAGACATGCGATCATTCAGAATATGGAAGATACAACGATTTTCCTAAATGCAGCACATTCTACATGTCTGACATTTCCAACTGATCGTATGGATCAGATTGATTTTTATGGTAGTTGGGGACATGAGAGAAATGCTCAAAGAACAGCAGTACGTCATGGAAAATCAGTGGTGGACAGTATCCGAGGGATTTCCAGTCATTATTACAATCCTACGATTGTGTTATGCGATCAAGATGCAACAGAAACAGCAGGAAACTGTTATGGAACAGCGCTTGTTTATAGCGGAAACTTTGCAATTACGGTAGAAGTTAATGATTTCAAGCAAACGAGAATGGTTGCGGGAATTCATCCAGATACATTTTTATGGCAATTGCAGCCAGGGGAAAGTTTTACAACGCCGGAAGCTGTTATGTCATTTAGCTCAGAAGGGTTAACGAGGTTAAGCCATAACTATCATGATGTAGTAAGACACTTTTTGGTTCCAGAAAAATTTGAGGATCAGCGTTGTCCTGTTTTGTTAAACAACTGGGAAGCTACGATGATTGATTTTGATGAGGAACAGCTTATACAAATTGCCCAGTCAGGGAAAGCATTGGGTGTTGAAATGTTTGTTATGGATGACGGGTGGTTTGGAAGAAGAACGAATGAATTTCGAGGGCTTGGAGATTGGCAATGCAACTTAGAAAAATTGCCAAGTGGTATCGCAGGACTTTCAAAAAAAATTCATGATCTTGGATTAAAGTTTGGTATCTGGATTGAACCAGAAATGGTAAGTGAAGATTCTAAATTATATGAAGAGCACCCAGAATGGTGCATTAAAATTCCGGGAAGAAATCCTACATGGCAGAGGTATCAGCTGATTTTGGATTATAGCCGAGATGAAGTAGTGGAAGCAATGTTCCAACAGATTTATGATGAATTTAAGGATGCACAGATTGATTATATTAAATGGGACATGAATCGAAGTATGACAGATCGTTATTCAACAGCTTTGGAATCGAACCGACAAGGAGAACTTTGTCATAGATATGTATTAGGATTCTATAAATTGATGGATAAACTTACCACAGCTTTTCCAGACGTTAGATTTGAAGGATGTTGTGGTGGCGGAGGAAGATTTGATCTAGGTGTATTGTATTATGCACCACAAATTTGGTGTTCGGATGATACAGACGCGATTGAGCGAATTGGAATTCAGCATGGGACGTCTTTCTTTTATCCTCCTTGTACCATGGGGTCACACGTATCTGTTTGCCCAAATCAGCAAACAGGACGAAGTGTATCGATTGATACAAGAGCTTCTGTAGCATACTATGGAACATTTGGATATGAACTGGATCCAGATGAATTGAGCGAGGAAGAAAAAGAAGCTGTAAAAAAACAGATTGAATATTACAAAAAATATGCAGATGTAAGTGCATTTGGTGAGTATTATCGTTTGACTGATTTGGGAGAGGAATTTGTCGCATTTATGTCTGTGGCAAGAGATAAGAGCAAAGCAGTTTTCACTTTTGTACAGTTAAAAACAAGTGCGAATAAAGGGATTATTTATGTGAAGTTACAAGGGTTGGAGGAAGATAAGACTTATGAGATTCCAGAGCTTGGTCTGGAATTGTCCGGAGCATGTCTGATGTATGCGGGATTGCCGATGCCTGTGATGAAGTCAGATCATACTGCGAAGACATTTACATTGCTCCAAAAATAAATTTTTCTAGTAGAAAATAGATTGGGGTTTGTGTAAAATGTGAGAATACAGTACGAAGAAAGGTAGTATTTCTATGGAATTAAGAAGTCAAAAATTAAGAAAGATAGCACCGGAACTGGATCCACTTCGTCTGGGAACAGGCTGGGGAAAAGAAGACTTGTCAAAAATACAGATTATGATCGAAAGTACTTTCGGTGATAGTCATCCGGGAAGTGGACATTTATTTGAATTGGTAGAAGAAGCCAGAAAAGGTATTGCGGAAGCAGGGGGATATGGGGCGAGATATTTTACGACAGATATTTGTGACGGAGAAGCACAAGGGCATGATGGAATTAATTACTCCCTGCCGTCTCGTGATATGATTGCCAACATGATTGAGATTCATGCCAATGCGACACCTTTTGATGGCGGGATATTTGTTGCCAGTTGTGATAAAGGAATGCCGGCACATCTGATGGGAATTGGTCGTGTTAATATTCCTTCGATTGTGCTCACTGGAGGCGTTATGGATGCGGGGCCGGATCTTTTGACATTGGAACAGATCGGCATGTATAGTGCAATGTATGAAAGAGGAGAAATTTCAGAAGAAAAGCTGAATTTTTATAAGCAGAATGCGTGTCCATCCTGTGGGGCATGTTCTTTTATGGGAACGGCTTCCACAATGCAGATTATGGCAGAAGCATTGGGTCTGATGCTGCCGGGCAGTGCTTTGATGCCTGCTACCAGTCCTGATCTTTGTACAGTAGCACGTGAGGCAGGAAAGCAGGCGGTATGGCTTGCAGAACATAATCTGACTCCGGATAAGATTGTAACAATGAAGTCATTTGAAAATGCAATCATGGTACATGCGGCAATTTCAGGGTCAACAAACTCATTACTTCATTTGCCGGCAATTGCCCATGAGTTTGGTATTGAAATCGATGGGGATACATTTGACAGAATTCACAGAGGTGCCCACTATTTATTGAACATTCGACCTGCTGGAAAATGGCCGGCTCAGTATTTTTATTATGCTGGCGGGGTTCCAACGATTATGGAGGAAATCAAGGATAGTCTGCATTTGGATGTGATGACTGTAACTGGGAAGACATTGGGCGAAAACTTAGAAGAGTTAAAGAAAAATGGCTTTTATGATAAATGTGACAAGTATCTTGCAAAAGTAGGACTGAGACGGGAGGATGTGATTCGACCGTTTGACCGACCGATTGGGACAGATGGAAGTATTGCAATTTTGAAAGGAAATCTGGCGCCAGATGGAGCAGTTGTAAAACATACTGTGGTACCGAAAGAAATGTTTCACGCAGTATTAAAAGCACGGCCATTCGATTGTGAAGAAGAGGCGATTCATGCGGTATTGACTCATGCAATCCAACCAGGAGATGCTGTAATTATTCGCTATGAGGGGCCAAAAGGGAGTGGGATGCCAGAAATGTTTTATACGACAGAAGCGATTGCATCAGATGCGGAGTTAGGTGCATCCATTGCATTGTTAACAGATGGAAGATTTTCTGGAGCATCGAAAGGTCCAGCCATTGGTCATATTTCGCCAGAGGCAGCGGATGGTGGCCCAATTGCATTGGTTGAAGAAAACGATTTGATAGAGGTAGACATTCCAAATAGGATACTACAAATTATAGGGATCAGAGGAGAAGAAAAAAGTCCGGAAGAGGTGGAAGCGATTCTGGAAGAACGAAGGAAAAATTGGAAACCTTATGTCGCAAAACATACCCAAGGAGTATTAAAAATCTTTTCAGAGAATGCAGTATCGCCAATGAAGGGCGGCTATATGGATTAAAGAGAAGGATATAAAATGGGCGAGTTCAATAGAGCTCGCCTATTGTTGTGCAGGTCATAAATGAATGCTATGAAAAAAACATATTAAGAAAATCTTTTGCATACAGTGTATAAACAAATTATATAGGGGTTTCTATGAAAGATTATATCGAAGAGCGTGCTGCTGCGATCGCGAATTATATTATTGAAGAAAATGCAACAGTGCGGCAGACTGCGAAAAAATTTGGGGTAAGTAAAAGTACGGTACATATAGATGTAACAAAATAGGTACTTTTGTGAAGGTCGTTTATGAGGTGAGGTGAAGATAAAACGGATAGTGTGTATAAGATATATTAGGAAAAAGAAAAAGTTTCTATAGAATCTGATTCATGATGAAAAAGCTCGGTGTTGACCGGGCTTTTTTAAAACGATTGTTTATTTGTTGTTTTTTATGAACTATACTATAATTTAAACATGATGAAATCAGAGGTAAGCATAATGAAATATAAAATTTTAATGGTTGACGATGATAGAGAATTGCTAAAAATGTTGAATCAATACTTTACATTGAAGAATTATACAGTGATTATTGCAGAAAATGGCATAGAGGCAATGGAAAAGATAAGTGTAAATCCCGATATTGTTTTATTAGATGTAAATATGCCGGGAATGGATGGGATTGAAGTGTGCAGAAGAATCAGAGATATAGTTTCTTGTCCGATTATTTTTTTGACTGCGAGGGTAGAAGAGGAGGATCGGATAAAGGGATTATTGTCTGGTGGTGATGATTATGTAACGAAGCCATTTAGTTTGAAAGAATTAGATGCTAGAATAATTGCTCATTTGAAACGTGAAGAACGTTTACATAGGAAAAAAGAACAAAGGTTTTATGGAGAATTAGTAATTGACTATGCCAGTAAATGTGTACATATTAAAGGGAATGCCTTAGAGCTTACGAAATTGGAATATGAGATTATAGAATTTTTATCCATGAATCCGGAAATGGTTTTTGATAAAGAACGTATTTATGAAAAGATTAGTGGATATGACACGGAAGGAGATAGTCGAGTAGTGACTGAACTAATCCGCAGAATTCGTAATAAAATAAAACGATATACAGAACATGAATATATCGAAACGATATGGGGGATGGGATATAAATGGAGAAAATAAAAAATCTTTCGTTAAGAAAAACCATTGTCTTATATATGATAGTTAGTTTGATAGTTAGTTTTTATCTTTCAGCATTGATTATGCGAACAGCAGCCACTATACAAGATGACATTTGGTGGAAATACGTAGATCAAGAAAAGTATTTTGAAATGGCAGAAGGTGAGGGTAGAAAGTATTTGACAGATGTTCCGAGACCGAATTCTTACGAGATGAAGAAAGTTGATTATCATATATCAGAGGTATGCGATTTCCTTCAGACATTTACAGTACTTATTGTGTCTGTGGCAGGCAATATCATAGCAGTGTTTCTTTTTTATAAACATAAATTAAAAAATCCCATTGAAGAATTAGAACTGGCATCACAACAAGTTGGTCGAAACAATTTGGATTTTCATATTACCTATGAAAATAAAGATGAAATGGGAAGATTGTGCAAAGAATTTGAACGGATGAAGGAGCAGCTTGCAGAAAATAACCATCAATTATGGAAAATAATTGAGGAAGAAAAGGCTTTGCGAGCAGCGATTGCACATGATATCCGTTCACCGCTATCTGTACTGGCGGGGTATCAGGAAATGCTTTCAGAATATCTTCCTGAAGAAGAGATAGATATGGATCAAGCCTTAGGTATGGTAAATGAGAGTAAAAAACAGATTGAACGCATGGATACATTCGTAGAAACAATGAGGAAGATGAGCAGTTTAGATACAAGGGAGTTAGTGGTAGAAGAAATTACAAGTATGCAGTTAGAAATAGATATACAGGCAGAGTTGAATGTGTTTGAGAAAAAATTTGGGAAGAGATGCGAATTAGAATGTGTGGAAACAGCAGAAAAATTTTCGGGAGATAAGGAAGTGATTTTAGAAGTTATAGAAAACCTTTTGTCAAATGCCTTTCGTTATGCTAAAACAAAAGTGGAAATGGAAGTTCTCCTTACTTGTTCTGAATTAGAAATCAGAGTAAAGGATGATGGAGTGGGTTTTACAGTAGACAAGCAAAAGGCAACAGAGCTTTTTTATCAGCAAAATGTGAAAGACAGTTTGAAACATTCAGGAATGGGCATGTATATCAGTAGATTGTATTGTGAAAAGCATGGCGGACAGTTACTAATAGAAAATGAAAAACAGAGTGGCGCTGTAATAACAGCAGTATTTCATCGGATTGCATAAGCAGTCCGATTTTTTATGCTGTTGTCTTTTTGTTGTGATTTATATTTTATTATGTCTATAACAAGGAAAGGAGGCAAACGTATGATTGCTATTTTTAAAAGAGAGATTAAGAATTATCTAAAGCGACCGTTATTTTTGGTAGGTATTCTGCTTGTGATTTATGGTGTGTTTAATACGACAAGTCCATATTTAACCACACATTATTTAGGGCAAGGCGAGAAAATTGTCAATAATTATCCTGATACAGTTCGCTTAGGAGATGTTTATGAAGGATATATTCCTGCGAATCCTGAAAAACATCGAGAAATATGGAGTGGACAGATAAAACAAGCACTAATTGATGAACTAGAAATGTCTAATTTAGAGGCACAATCCGTAATGAGCAAACTTGTTGATATGGAGTTAGAAGAAGCATTCGTATATCTGGAGGAAAAATATGATTGGTATAGTGCAAGATATATGTACGAAGATAGTGCCTATTACAAAGGAACACCAGAAGAAATCAACACATATCTGAACGAAAAAATGAAAAATAAGGCGTTTTCTTTTTATTACTCAAGAAAATTTGCTGATTTTGCAGGGTTGTTTATGTGTTTTTTTGCAACAATTATGTTAGCGGTTCTGTTTTTACAGGATACGAAAAAGCATACTTATGAATTGCTTCACACGAAACCGATCACTGCCGGAAAGTATGTATTGGGAAAAGTAAGCGCAGGATTTGCAATTTGTTTGATTGCTCTGACTATTATAAATCTATTATTTTGGGCATTGTGTGTTATTTATACAAAAGACAGTGGGTTTGAAGTGCGGTTCTGGGATTTTATAGTGTCTACTGTACTTTATATACTTCCCAATATGCTGATGATTGTAAGTGTATATACATTGATTTCACTCATATTTAAAAATCCACTTCCGGGAGTGCCGCTTCTGATTCTTTACATGGTATATTCCAATATGGGCGGAAGAAATGCGGAAGGAGTTTATGGATATTGGGGAAGACCTTTTGCGATTATGGTTCGATTCCCCGATCAGCTTTTCGATACGACACCGCCGCCAATGGCATTTTTAAATCAGAGTTTACTTATTTTAGCATCGGTAGTGATTATTCTGATTTCAATACAGATTTGGAAGAGGAGGCGGATGTAAATGAAGAAGGAAATGAAGATTGTTCTGCCGTTTTATAAGATTGCTTATGCAGTATCTTTTGTTGTGATTTTAAGCTTGATACGTGGGGTTGTATTCACAAATGAAATAGGACTTTCCATTGAGGCACCTTTTGCTATATTGACTGCTGTTTTTTGTGCGGACACTTATGTGCAGGAAATTACAAGCAAGCGATCAGAAATCCATGGGCTGTATCCAATAAGAAAGAGAATTTGCGCCATCATGCAGCGAATAATGATACAGGAAGTTTTTTTATTACTGCTTGCTGTTTTAGGTTACGGATTGTTTTTTGTGTTTCAAAAACCAGTTACACATCCGGCAACGGAAAGTGAAATACTTCAGTTTATTACCTATTTTTTAGCGATTGTAGTAACCATTTTCTTTTGGGGAATATTGGTCAATACATTGTCTATGCTTTTTAGCAATATGTGGATGGGGATTGGAAGCTGCCTTCTGATATGGGTAACAACAAATTCCACGGGAGGAGATAAATTTTTTGGGGCATGGAATCTGTTTTCCTATGCTTTTAGAGATATAGAAAATACTGCTGATGTTACATGGCTGCAAGGGAAAGCTTTGTGTATTGGTATTGGATTGATTTTATTGGTAGTATTGCCGAAAATAGTTAGAAAGAGAGGGTAAGTTTATGAGTATTCATATTGAGGATTTAACAGTAAGATTTAAAAATGGTGTGACAGCAATCAATCATGCGAATTTAAATATACCGAATGGAATTTTCGGATTATTGGGAGAAAATGGAGCAGGAAAGACAACTTTGATGAGGGTTTTAACTACTGTACTTAAGCCTACAAGTGGAACGGTCACATTGGACGGGATTTTATATAGTGAAGGAAACTATGAAAAAATTCAGAGAAAAATAGGGTATCTGCCACAGGAAATTGAACTTTATCCTAATTTGACTGTTCAGGAGTGTTTAGAGTATATGGGTGATTTGGCAGGTGTTCCAAAAGCAGAGTGCAAGAAACGAATAGAATATTATTTGAAAAAGACCAGTCTTGCAGAACACCGGAAAAAGAAAATGAAACAGTTGTCAGGCGGCATGAAACGACGGGTAGGATTAGTGCAGGCGCTTTTAAATGAACCGGAATTTTTAATTGTGGATGAGCCGACTACCGGTTTAGATCCAGAGGAACGTATTCGCATCCGCAATTTGTTAGTAGATTTTTCTGAAAACAGAACGGTTTTATTTTCAACTCATGTGGTGGAAGATTTGGCTGCTACCTGTAACCAACTTGCGATTATGCACAAAGGTAGTTTCTTATATGCGGGTTCTATGAAAGACTTGTCAGAAGAAGCACAGGGAAAAATCTGGATTTGCAAAGTGCCTGATGAAAATAAGGCAAGAGATATAGAACGTAAGTATCGCATTACGTCAAAACAATATGTTGAAGGAGGATTACAACTAAGAGTGATTTCTGAAACACCGCCAGAGTTGGAATGTATGTCTGTTCCGGCAACATTGGAGGATGCATATATTTATTTTACAAATAAATATAATAAGTAATGATACATTCAGTTTGTTTAACTGAGAAAATACTGTAAAAGAATATGTAAAATGAAATATAAAACACCTACTGAGTAGGTTGAACTCAATACTCCTATGATTTCGATTTTGAAGTCATAGGGTTTTTTTGTGCAGAAAAATAAAAAATTTCCTTTTCCACCCTGTATTTTCCCCTCTGAGCCTTTCGTTATATGAGGGCAAATAAATAAAATTCATTTTTTATTTGTAAAAAGTCCTCTCTACGTTCTGATATATGAGGAACAAATTATATTTGCCTTAAAAGAATCGGGCCTGATTCAAGAACAAAGAAAAAACGAAAAGAGAAAGGAGAAACTACATGAACAAAACAATCTTAATGGGAAGACTGACAAAAAATCCGGAGGTGAAATGTCTCCAGGATGAAAACAGTACTGCAATGGCACGATACACGCTGGCAGTAGACAGACCATATCGAAAGGAAGGAAAGGCAGAAACGGATTTTATTTCTTGTGTCACCTTTGGGAAGAATGCTGAGTTTGCAGAAAAATACCTAAAAAGAGGTTTAAAGATTTTAGTAAGCGGACGGATCCAGACTGGAAGCTATGTGAATCAGGAGGGAAATAAAGTTTATGCCACCAATGTGATCGTAGAAGAACATTATTTCGCAGAAGGGAAGAAACTGTCAGGATCAGAAAAGAAAGAAGATACCGATCCAGATGGATTTATGCATCTTCCAGACGGAGAAGAACTTCCGTTTGAGTAAGAAAAACTCGGATGCTGAAAGCAGAAGAGCGCACTTATATACCTTACAAGGTATGTGCGTCCTACGGAAGTAGCATCTTTCTGAAGGGGAATTCAGAAAGTGTTTGCGGATGATCCATCCGAAGAAGGGTTCCCCTTCCGGCAGAAATGCCTATCCCGTAACAGAGAAAATGGAAGAGTTGAAAAAGGAGAAAAAGAACGATATGGCGAAGAAGAAAACATTTCAGGAATATACCCAGGAAGCACTTTATGAGATTGAAAAAACAGAAGCTGCATTGAAACAGGCAAAGCTTGAGAAGGAACAGGCGGAGCATAGGATCCAGAGATCATTGAATTATCTGGATACACAGAAAAAGCGAAAGGAACGAACCCATCTGTTGATCCAGAAGGGAGCAGCCATAGAAGCAATCTGTAAAGATACCAAATATCTGACTGAGGCAGAATTTTATCAGCTGATGGATGAGCATCTTCATGATCCCGCTTGTAAGTTTTGTGATGTCGTTCATGAAATGGTTCGTGGACGGGCGGAAACTGCAGAAGCAAAAGAACGAGAATTAGCAGAAGAGGAAGCACTTTTAAAGGCGATGCAACGAGGTGAACTGCCACAGGGAGATGCGTAAGATGGGATGTTATCACTTTCATCTGAATCAATTATCCAGAGGAAAAGGGCAGTCTGCCATTGCCAGTGCTGCCTATCGAGCCGGTACAAAACTGGAATGTACGTATTATGGAGAAGTAAGTGATTATACGAGAAAAGGCGGTGTAGTGTTGGCGGAGATCCACCTTCCCAAACAGGCTCCAGAGAGATTCAAAGACAGAGAGACCCTTTGGAATGAGGTAGAATGGATCGAAGGGAATAAGAAAGCACAGCTGGCACACAGCTTTGATATTGCCTTGATGAATGAGTTTTCCATGGAAGAAAATATTGAGCTTGCAAGAAGATTTGTAGAAGAACAGTTAGTCGCAAGAGGGATGATCGCAGATCTGGCGATCCATGATCCGAAGAAGGCAAAGGATAAAATCCCCAATCCCCATATGCACATCATGGTTCCCATCCGCCCTTTACAGGAAGATGGTACCTGGGGACAAAAACAAAAAAAGGTTCCAGTATTAACACCGGATGGACAGCCGGTTTTGAATCAGAAAGGACAACCGGTATTTCGGGCGGTACATACAACGGATTGGAGCAGGAAAGAAACCTTGGAAGAATTGAGAAGTGTCTGGGCGAGGATGTGTAACGAACTGTATGAAGAGAAAGGACTAACAGAAAGAGTTGATGCCAGATCTTATGAGGAACGGGGGATTGATAAGATCCCGATGGTGCATGAAGGACCGAACGTACAGGCAATGGAAGCAAGAGGAATTTCAACCGCACTGGGGAGTTTAAACCGACTTATCCGAGCCTTAAATGATATGAAAGAACGGGCAAAGAATCTTCTTCAATGGTCTTTGTTTCGACAAAGCCAGTTGATGGAACGGATGCTGTTCTTACATCAGCCAACTTTAGCGGATTATCTAAGAAACTATTATGACAAGAGAAATGCAGTCGCAGAATCCTACGCTTATGGAACACAAAAGGCGAAGAATACAAATCTGAAACAATTTGCAGAGACGATCCGCTTTCTGGAAGAGCAGGATGTGAGAACCCCAGAACAGCTGACAGAGAAAATCCAGGAATTAGATATACAGCTGAATGAGGTGAGCCAGCGGTTGAATCAACAACTGTCTGCTCTGAGAAGTGTCAACAGCAACCTTTATGCAATGAAAGAGTATTTTGAAACGAGACCTGTTTATCTGGAATTAAAGAACAAATATTTTGGCAGGGAAAGATTCAAAGAGGAACATAAGAAGGAACTTAGCGGATATTATCGTTCGGAAAGAATCTTAAAAGAAAATCTAGACCCAAGTGGGAAGATTCCAGAAGGACAATGGAAACGAGAAGCCGCTCGTTTATCAGAAGAGATAGGTGCTTTACGAAAAGAAGATAAACGGATCCATGCCATGTTACGAAAGTATGAGGGAATCAAAAATAATGTGGAAGCTTTGATGGCAGAGGAAGGAGAAGGTGTCTCTCTTCCAGAAACAAACAAACGGGAGCAATCCACAGAAACAAAAGAAGCAGTGAGAACCATGAAACGAAAGAAGAAACATCATGGAATGGAGTTATAGGAGGAATTTTAGAAGATGGAAGAATATACAAGAGAACAGATTCAAAGAGCAGATGATACTGATTTATATGTTTTTCTTTCTGGGAGAGGAGAACAGTTCAAACGATGTGGAAAAGAATACCGGTGGTTACGACATGACAGTGTGATGATCAACAAGAACGAATGGTATCGTTTTAGTCAGAATAAAGGCGGTCATGCCATTGATTTTATGAAAGAATTCTACGGTCTTTCTTTTGCAGAGGCAGTCAAAGAATTATTAGGAGAAGAGGGAGCTGGAGACACCGACAGAAGAACGGCGAAGGAAGATGCAGGCAGACAGAAGGTCTGCCCCATCCCCTTGCCTGGATTGGAACTGCCAGAAAGAAATGAAAGCTGTGAGATTGCAAGGAAGTATCTCATTGAACAGAGGAAACTATCGGAACAACTGGTAGATCAGATGATTGCAAAGGGGGATATTTATGAAAGTAAAAACTATCACAATGTAGTGTTCGTTGGAAGAGACAAAGAACAGAATCCCAGATATGCAGCTATGCGGGGAACCGATGAGAACCGATATCGTGGGGAGGCAAGAGGTTCAGAAAAAGCCTATGGATTTGGCCATATAGGAACGGATGAAAAACTGTTTGTGTTTGAATCTCCCATTGATCTTTTGTCTTATATCACTGCAGTTCCAGAAGAATGGGAAAAGCATAGTTATATTTCCCTGGGAGGATTGAGTGAAAAAGCAATGAAACGGATGTATACAGAATATCCTCATATCCATTCCATCTACTTGTGTCTGGATAATGATGAGCCTGGAAATGAGAGATGCAGGCAGTTTGTTTTTCTTATTCCGGAGGAACTGAGTGTGTACCGATTAGAACCGGTGAAGAAAGACTGGAATGAATGTCTGGTTGCAGGACTTCATGTAAAAGAAATGGCAAAACAAATCTGCTTGCGAGACAACAGGGAAAATTTGATTCCAGTCACCAAGATGTCAGAGGTTGAGGAAACAGTGGTTCAGTGGCTCTGGTATCCATTCATTCCCTTTGGAAAGGTTACTTTGATCCAGGGGAATCCGGGAAAAGGAAAAACATGGCTTGCAATGGCAATCGCCGCATACTGTACGAATGGAAAAGAACTTCCCAATGCACTTCCCATAGAACCCTTTAATGTGTTGTATCAAACAGCAGAGGATGGGATAGCAGATACCATTAAGCCTAGATTAGCAAAATGTGGTGCAGATATGACAAGGGTGCGATTCATCAATGAAGAAGAAAAACAGCTTTCTATGACGGACGATCGGATTGAAAAAGCCATTCGACAGAATAATGTACGACTCATGATCATGGATCCCATACAGGCTTATCTGGGAGCCAATGTGGATATGAACCGGGCAAATGAGATCCGTCCCTTATTTCGACATCTCAGTACGATTGCAGAGAGAACTGGATGTGCCATTGTTCTCATTGGACATTTGAATAAGTCATCGGGAAGTCAGAGCGATTACCGTTCCCTGGGATCCATTGATATCGCAGCGGCAGTACGAAGCATCTTATTTGTAGAAAAGGTGGAAAAAGAGAAGGAACAGGATATCCGAGTGGTATATCAGCAAAAGGATTCTCTTGCTAAGAAGGAAAATCCGGTAGCGTTTTCTTTAGGAGAAGAAGGCTTAAAATGGTTAGGAGAATACGATATATCCATTGAAGATCTGCTGATGGGGAAAGTAGGAACGAAAAAGGAAACGAAACTGGAAAAGGCACAGAAGTTGATCCTGGAGTTATTAACCAAACGGAAAGTAATGTGCTTAGAAGAATTAGAGGCAGAACTACTTGCCTATGGGATTTCTTCCAGAACAGGAAGAGATGCAAGAAAGCAGCTGGAAAACAGATTGAGCTACGACTGGTGTCAGGGAAGAAAAACAGTTGCGTTCATCACAGAATAAAAGATGACATTGGCAAAAAACTGCTTTGGCATTGGCAGTCTTTATAGATACCTTTGCCAGCCGCCAATGTCAGAGTAATTACGAATAGATGATAGTTAAGGTCTATTTTAATAGGTATTTTCATAGTAATGGACAAAGAGAAAAGGGAGGTGGGAGCACCGCTATGAAGAAACAAAAACTGAATTATCGTTTTCATAATCCGAATACTGCGGAAGTGACCGCCGATTACATATTAAAAGTATTTATTGAGGTGAATGCGAAGAAAGTTGAACGAGTTATGCAGGAGGTAGCTGAGAAGAGTGCAGAAGAGGACAAGCAGGAAGCAAAATAAAATTCTCTATTCTTAATGATGAAAAATGCAGAAAAAGGAATTACAAAGCAATATCTGAGAGAAAATCTCAAATATAGTTTACAAAAACTAAAAATAGAGTATAATAAAGAGTAGATAAGATAAAATCTGAAATGGAGGTAACGATATGTTATGTCAATTTACAGTTAAGAATTTTAAAAGTATACGAGATGAGATGACTTTTGATATGCAGGCGGCGGCTATTTCGGAGCATGAAGATAAAGTGATAATGGATAAAAATGGAGAGCAGTTTTTGCCGGTTTCTGCAATATATGGTCCAAACGGTGGTGGAAAATCAAATGTCTTGGAAGCATTGCATACTGTGGCAGCAAAAGTGTTACGCCCGTTGTATGCAACAGGAGATAACGAGGAACGTGTTTTTCTTCAGAAAAAATTACTGATTGAGCCCTTTGCGTTTTCAGAAGAAATGAAAAGTGAACCGACAGAATTTGAAGTTTTCTTCCGAACAGAACTAGCAGAGTATAGATATATTCTTCATGTGAAAAGAGAGATTGTTGTATATGAATGCCTGGATCGTGTGAAATTGGATACGGGAAGACGTTCAGCTCTTTTTGAGCGAAATGCAGAGGAAACAATATTAAAGGGTGTGTTTGCAAAATTAAAGATTAGTGATGAACTTTCTGAAACATTACCATTATTATCTTATTTAGGAATTACTTATAAGAAAAATGAGGTGGTAAAAGACGTTTTAGAATGGTTTGAATACGGCATTGATTTTCTAAACTATGGGAATCCGATTGAAGAACTTCGTATGGCAGTATCAAATTCAGAGGATGTAAAGCAGTTAATGTTGGATATGATTCAGGAAATGGATTTGGATATTGTGGATTTCCGAGTTGTGAAAGATGAAAACGATCGAATTGATGTGTATACAAAACATATGGTAGAGGGATATGAAGCAGAACTAAATTTGTTTGATGAATCCAGCGGTACGAAGAAATTGTTTGGGTTAATGCCATTTATTGCTGACAGCTTATTATCCGGAGCAACACTGGTAATTGATGAACTAGATGCAAAAATCCATCCTGTGTTATTACGCCATATAATTATGATGTTCAATGACATGAGTATCAATAAGAAAAAGGCACAGCTGATTTTTACATCTCATGATTTATCTACAATGAATAGTGAGGTATTTCGCAGGGATGAAATCTGGTTTGTGGCGAAAGGAAATGCACAGAATTCTCAATTATATTCTCTTGTAGAGTTTAAAAATGAGAAGGGCGAGTCTGTTCGTAAAGATGCCAAATTTGATAAACAGTATCTTGAAGGTAAGTATGGTGCAGATCCATACCTCAGAAGAATTATAGATTGGGGGAAGGTTAATGCCTAAGAAAGCCAGAACAGAAGCGTGGAGAAAGAAGCGCCGCCAAGAGCATTTGGAAATGAAAAAATACAGATATTACATTTTCTGTGAAGGTCAAGAAACGGAACCGAATTATTTCCAAGGGTTCAAAAAATGGATTGAAGAAAATCCGATTTACAAAGACATGGTTTTGATTGAAATAGAGCCTTGTCAGGCGGAGACCATGCGTGTAATCGGAATGGCAGAAGAATATGTGAAAAAGAACCGACTTCAAAAAGGGCAGATATGGTGCGTGTATGATAAAGATAGTTTTCCAGCGCAGCATTTTAATGGCGTGGTTGAACGTGCTGAGAAATTGAATAAACAGAATCCAGAGTTACAATATCATGCGGCATGGAGTAACGAGTGCATAGAGTTTTGGTTTCTTCTGCATTTTGCATATTATACTTCAAACAATCACAGATCTGAGTATAAGAGGTTCCTTAATGAGAAATTTCAAGAACTTGGGATTGGTAAGTATAAGAAAAACATGTATAACATTTTTGAATTGTTAATGGAGTATGGAAGTCCTAAATTAGCGATACGATATGCGAAGCGAATTATAAAAGAGGGACAGGGGAAAACACCAACAGAGATAGCACCGGGAACGAAAGTATATGAGTTAGTGGAGGAATTGGCGAAGTATTTGCCGGAAGAGAAAAAGAATGAATTTATTTAGAGAAGGATAACAAAAGTCATTTCTAATAGCAGAATATGTTAATGAAGAAATTTTGTGGGGCATTTTGTATTGTAAAATGCAGTCAATTATGCAAGAAATACTGTAGAAAGTAAAATTCAAATAACACGTTTAAAAAGGGGAGAATAGGAGAAGAAGTTGGTATTTTAGTAATTACACCAGAAGAAACAAAGTGGCTTCAAAAAACTGAATTAAAGTAAGGGAGAGAATGAATGAAATTACGAAATTTTTTATATTTGAATACAAAAATTATTAATGATTATTTATCATCAATTGAGGGCTGTTTATATGATGAAGAGGACCGGTCAATAGCAACAAGTTCAGAAAAAGCTATTAAAGCAGGAATTGGAATTAAAGCTATTTCTGGTGATGGGTCACGTTTGGGGAAAACTGAAGAGGAAGTAAAAAGATCTGTTCATATTAGTGACGCGGCAAAATTTGATAAGGTGTTTAATTATCTACAAATGGGAGATGAAGATGAGCAAATTAAATATTATGAATGTTTATCAGAGCAAATTTTTAATGATTTGTGCCGTGATGATTTCTTAGAAGTGTTAGTGACTGTTCGTTTTTCAAAGATGAAAGAACTAACCAATACTGTGAAAAAATTAAATGAATTAGCAACAGTGTTTCAAGAAATAACGGATCAGCAACTTTTAGATAAGAAAGCATGTGAAGCGATTGCTGGTTTCACAGCATTAGAGCAGTTACAATCCGGAAAAGCTATTTCATGTGTATTTAATTTTGAAGATGGGAAATACCCATTAGTAGCATATTTGGATGAAAAATATTTTAAATGTGATCAAGATAGTTTTATTGGGGAATCTTATATGGTATGTAAAATTGTAAGGAAAATTCCTAAAGGTAAAAATGTAAAGTTGGATGAAATTTTTGATGATATTAAAAAAATTCCAATGAATCGTCAACAACGAAGAAAGATGCCAAAAAATATGGATAATCCAGATGAGTTGAAAGATGTTGTTAAAGGTCCGGCCTTGGTGGTTGTTCCGATTGCTGTCTATCAATAGTGGGGGGAAGGATGTTTTATTGAGTGTAAAACATCTTTTTTGTTTACGAATCTTTATTTTGATATATAATATAGATGTAACAGAAAATAAATTTAATACAGAGAGGTAACACTATGAAGATAGCAGCATATTGCCGTGTTTCCACAGATAAAGCCGACCAGCTTAACAGCTTAGAGGCACAAAAGGAATTTTTCTCCGAATACACTCAGCGTACCGGAGATGTCTTAGTAAAATTATATGCAGATGAAGGTATTTCCGGAACAAAAATCAAAAACCGCAAGGAATTTCTTCGCATGATGTTGGATGCAGAAAAGGGAATGTTTGATATGGTCGTTGTAAAGGACATTTCTCGTTTTGCAAGAAATACCGTAGATCTTTTACAGAATGTTCGTAAGTTGAAAGCATTAGGAATTGAAACCCAGTTCCTTACAGCGAATATGACAAGTATGGGAAATAGTGAGTTTGTTCTCACCATCTTTGGAGCATTGGCTCAGGAAGAAAGTGCCAATACGTCTAAGCGAGTGAAATTTGGAAAGAAACTGAATGCAGAAAAGGGACGAGTTCCGAACATTGTGTACGGGTACGATAAAACAATCGGAGACTATTTCAATCTTGAGATCAACAAAGAAGAATCGAAGGTTGTAAAGCAAATTTATAAGTGGTATACAGAAGAAGGTTACGGTGCTGCCAAGATTTCTAATATGCTGAATGAAAAGGGATATCGGACAAAGAGAAATTGCAAATGGAGCCAGAATGCTATCTGCCGAATTTTGACCAATGAGATTTATACGGGAAAGATTATCAATGGAAAGCAGGAAATTAGTGATTTTCTGACTGGTCAGAGAAGGGAGAAGGATGAGACGGAATGGCTTGTTGTGGAACGTCCAGAACTTCGTATTATTGAAGATGAGGTGTTTGAAAAAGCACAGGAAATTCTTCGTGGAAGAAACGATGCATTCAATCTGAATCATGAGAGGCAAAGCAACAAGTATCTGTTTTCTACATTGATTAAATGTAAAGAATGTGGCTGGTCTTTCCGAAGAACAGTTCGTACTTACAAAAATACGTATGTGCGTTGGGTTTGTTCCGGAAGAAATGGAAAAGGAGCAGATAGCTGTCCAAATAAAACTGCTGTAGATGAAGAAGAATTGATTCAGGTTTTACAGGAATATTTTAATCGGGTTCTTCAACAAAAAAATAAAGTGATTGACTATGTTGTGAAAGAATTTCAAAGAGTGTACAAAGCGAAAGATGAAAATGCAGAGTATGAGAAGGAACTGAATTTGCAGATTGCCAGATTACAGAGAATGCGACAGAAATATATGGATATGTATACCGATGATTTGATTTCAAGAGAAGAATTGAATGATAAGTTGGGTGGTACTCGTCAAGAACTGGCTCGTCTGGAAAATGAATTGAAAATGGTATCTAGCAATTTGACAAAAGGAGATCAGATGGAAAAAATCTTGAATGATACCTTTAAGCAGATTGAGGATATTACAGATGTTCATGAGATGACCAATGTACAGTTAAAGAGACTGATTAAGAAAATAGAAGTAGACAAAGATGGAAATGTGGATATTTATCTTCGTTTACTAGGCGATTTGGGATTAAACGAAAGCATTTTAGTGGAAGAAAAATGTGAATATAAAACAGCTCTAAATAGTAACAACCAAACATAAAGATGTAACTGATCGTTTGCTTCAAATTAATCCTGCGCTTGCAGTGAGTGCAAGAAAAGTTCTGGATCAGAACAAATCAGAGCGTCATATTCGGGGAGGAATGGCGACGAGGGAAAAATATCTGCACATTGCGCATAGATATTAACCGTTTCGGAAGGCATTGTAAAAATATAATTTCTAGAGAGGGATATTAGAAAATCATCTCCTTTAACACAATTACGGATGATATAGATTATTTGTGAGAAGGGAGATGATTTTATGTCAGGCTACATACTTTTAAGAAGAGGAAGTTCCAAAGTCATTTAAATCTTCTTTCAGATAATGAATCGCGTCCTCCAGGCGTTTTTGGCGGATTGCGTCTAAAATTAAATCGTGATATTTCATATCAGCCGGGATATTATAGTGGCTCCATTTATTCCAGTGTAATTGTGCATAGGCGCGCCATAACATATTCATACAGCTTTTCAGCTGAGCACAGGCATAGTCGTTGCCGCCGAGAGAAAGCAGTGCAATGTGAAAATCCATATTATAAATCCAATGCTCCATGACATCCTCAGTATTTTTGCTGCAGAGAGAAGAGAGCTCATCAAGATGCAAAAGCTGTTTTTCAGTGATAGTGTCGAAGCAGAGGCGCAGCATTCCGGTTTCAAGTACCATTCGATATTCTAACATTTTTTGTATGTCCTCGGAGGTGAGTGCGATCACTTGGTAACCACACCTTGGAATGTTTTTTAAAACGCCCTCGTGGCAGAGGGCAGTCAAAGCTTCACGGATTGGTGACTTGCTGTAACCGTATTTTTGAATTAGTGAAGTCTCTGTGATAATTTCATTTGCACGGTATTCAGAGGAATAAATGCTGTTCAATACCGAATCATATACAATTTCTTTTAAATTCTTTTTGCTCATAATGCTCAAGTCCTTTGTTTTGAATAAATAGTCTTAATGAGATTCCATTCTTATCCATGAATGAATTTGGAAAATAGATCGTGCTATAAAACCTTGTGTTTGCAGTAAGAAATTATATCATGAATCATACAGAACAAAAAGGGAGAAGTAAATATTTATCAGAGATGATTGTATTTTGTTTTTGGAAAGGATTCTTGATTGACGATTAATCATATTAGTGATATTATCAGAAGAAAGAGCTGGTATGACTACTGATATGATTTATATCAGTACAAGGCAGAAAAAACGAATGAGAAGGTAGAAACAGGAAAAATCACAGTTAGAAAAGAGGATGGAAATGAACCAGGAATTGTATCAGAAGTATGTAGAAATTTTGAAAAGCGAGCTTGTTCCGGCGTTGGGCTGTACAGAACCGATCGCTCTGGCGTATGCAGCAGCGGTGGCGAGAAAGGAGCTGGGACAGTTTCCGGAGAAAGTGGAAGTGTTATGCAGCGGAAATATTATTAAAAATGTAAAAGGGGTAAAGGTTCCAAATTCCGGAGGAATGAAAGGCGTAGAGGCTGCGGTTATCTTAGGAATTGTCGGAGGAAAGGCAGATCGAGAACTAGAAGTTTTACAGAGTATTTCTGAAGAAGACCGGGAAAAGACACGGCAGCTTTTTAAAGAGGGATACTGTGAGTGTAAATTAAAAGAAGGGACTGCAAACCTTTATATTGAAGTGAGGGTATGGGCATCAGGCGAAGAGGCGGCAGTTAGAATTGAACATGCACATACAAACATTACAAGAATTGAGCATAATCAAAAAGTGGTATATGAGAATGAAGAAAAATTTACAGCACATGAGCTGGATAAATCTTGTCTGAATATCAAAGATATTGCGGCTTTTGCAAATGAAGTGGAGATTGCGGATGTGAAAGATGTCCTGATGAGACAGATTGAATACAATTATGCGATTTCAGAGGAAGGCCTTCAAAATACATGGGGAGCTCAGATTGGAAAGATTATCAGGGAAGAAGAAGGAGATCAGCTGAAGTGGAAAATGATTTCCAGGGCAGCGGCAGGATCCGATGCTAGAATGAGTGGCTGCTCTCTTCCGGTGATTATCAATGCAGGTTCTGGAAATCAAGGAATGACTTGTTCTCTTCCGGTTGTCGAGTATGCCAAAGAAAAGGGGAAGACAGAAGAAGAACTTTTGAGAGCATTGTGCGTTTCCAACTTGATTGCTCAGGATCAAAAGAGGTATATTGGTGCTCTTTCGGCTTATTGTGGAGTGGTATGTGCAGCGGCAGGAGCAGGCGCGGCAATCACATATTTATGTGGGGGAGATGAAGAACAGATTGAAAATACCGTGATCAATACGATTGCAAATATTGGAGGGATGGTCTGTGACGGTGCGAAGCCAAGCTGTGCGGCAAAGATTTCCTCTGCGCTTCAGTCAGCAATTTTAGGACATGAGATGGCAATGAGAGGCATCCGCTTTGAAGCCGGAGATGGAATTGTCATGGAGAATGCGGAAGATACTGTAAAGGCGGTCGGTTATATGGGAAAAAATGGAATGAAACAGACAGATGTGGAGATTTTGAACCTGATGATCGGAAAGACAAAACTTTCATAAGAAACAGCAGGGGGAATAGAAAAGTACTTTCAGAAGTGGATTAGGAATACCTATTGTGACTATAGTAGAGATTCCTTTTCCGCTTCTTTTTATCAGAGGAAGAGAAGAGCGTCAAGACAGAGAACTATATGTAATGCAAATGGAAGGTGCAGGGAAAAGAGAGGGGAAAATTAGGGAAGAGAAAAAGAGCCTTGTCTGTTATTTTTTTCAGACGTATAATAAAATAGTCAGATGGATATCTGATAAAGCACAAGGGGCGGCAGAGAGAGGCGCTGTACTTTGTGGGTTGTCAGAATCAGGTTGGGTGTTGCAAGAGATAAATCGGGACTATGACAATACATATGGCAGGAGGAGATGAGAGATGAAAATAAGTAAAGAAAGGCAGTTGTTTGATAATAGAGCGCTGGTTGCGTTGATCATTCCGCTGATTATCGAACAATTTTTAGCTGTCCTCGTAGGGATGGCAGATTCTATTATGGTGGCGAGTGTCGGGGAGGCGGCAGTGTCTGGCGTATCCTTGGTTGATAATATCGTTGTACTGCTTATCAATATTTTTTCGGCTTTGGCAACCGGTGGGGCTGTTGTCGCGGGTCAGTATCTTGGAAGGAAGAGGGAGGAAGAAGCTTGTAAATCTGCGGGACAGCTTGTATGGTTTGTCACAATCAGTGCGGTGGGAGTGACAGCGATTGTATATCTATGCAAGAGTTTTATTTTACACGGTGTATTTGGAAAAATAGAGGCAGATGTTATGGAGCATGCCAATACGTATCTGCTGATTGTAACTGCATCCATTCCGTTTATTGCTCTTTATAATGGAGGAGCCGCTATTTTCCGTGCAATGGGTGATTCGAAAATACCGATGATCGTGTCCATGATCATGAATGTGATCAATGTGAGTGGAAATGCAATTTTAATTTATGGCTTCCACTGCGGAACAGAAGGTGTGGCAATTCCTACACTGGTTTCCAGAGCAGTTGCAGCGATTCTGATCACCATTCTTTTATGTAATTCCAAGAGGGTGCTGCACTTGGAAAAAACATTCCGCTATCGGTTTGATGGTGCGATGGTCAAAAATATCTTAAAGATCGGTGTTCCAAATGGGCTGGAGAACAGCATGTTCCAGTTGGGGAAAATTCTTGTATTGAGTCTGGTATCTACTTTTGGAACATATGCTATTGCGGCGAATGCGGTTTCAAATGCAGTGGCAATGTTCCAGATTCTTCCGGGAATCTCAATTAATCTGGCAATCATTACTGTTATCTCAAGGTGTGTTGGAGCAAGGGATTATGAGCAGGTAAAATATTACACAAGAAAACTGCATATCATCACTTATGCATGGATGATTGTTGAAAATATTATTATTGCGCTGCTGATTCCTACTATTTTAAAGGTATATCATTTATCAGATCTCACAGCACAGACAACGGAGCAGATTCTTTTGTTCCATGCAGTTGCAGTTGTGACGATTTGGCCATTATCATTTTCGCTTCCGTGTACACTTCGTGCAGCAGGAGATGTCCAGTACACAATGTATATGTCGATCTTTTCCATGTGGATCTTCCGGATTGCGTTTAGCTATGTCCTTGGAAAGTATATGGGACTAGGCGTATTTGGGATCTGGGTTGCAATGGTCATCGACTGGATTTTCCGCGCTATCTGCTTTGTGATTCGATATCTGGGTGGAAAATGGAAGCATAAGGCGACAGTATAAAATGGCAAATACATGTAGGATTGATACAAAAGAAGTAGATTTTTTGGAAAAATATGGAAGAAAAGAAGAAATGCAAAAGGAAAGTGATAGTTTAACTTGTAAAACAGCAAAACCTACTTTATAATAATGACATTGGCAACAGAACATCACAGACAGTTTGCAGGAAAAAGAGCAACTGCAGGGAACTGACAGGCATGCAAATCAGGAAATCTTATAGCTAAGAATACTGAAAGAAGTGCGTGTCAGAATTGTTATCAAGAGAAATGAAAAAATGCAAGGAGGAAACATAGTGAAAAATGAAACAGTCATCGTTCTTGACTTTGGCGGGCAATACAATCAGCTGATTGCAAGACGTGTAAGAGAATGTAATGTATACTGTGAAATCTATTCTTACAAAAAAGATATAGAAGAAATAAAAGCAATGAATCCAAAGGGAATTATCCTGACTGGAGGACCGAACAGCGCATACGAAGCAGATTCACCGACATATTCCACAGAGTTATTTGAACTGGGGATTCCGGTTCTCGGTATCTGCTACGGATCTCAGTTGATGATGCATTTGCTGGGCGGACATGTATGTAAGGCACCAGTTCGCGAGTATGGAAAAATTGAAGTGAATGTAGATACGACATCGAAATTATTTAAAGATGTATCTGAAAAGACAATTTGCTGGATGAGTCATAACGATTACATCGAGCAGGCAGCACCAGATTTCAAAATCTCAGCCTATACAGCAGACTGTCCGGTAGCGGCAGTCGAAAATGAAGAGAAAGGACTCTACGCAGTGCAGTTCCATCCGGAAGTACTTCATACACAGGAAGGAACAAAAATGCTGTCCAACTTCGTATACAATGTATGTGGATGCTCCGGAGACTGGAAGATGGATTCTTTCGTAGAATCATCTATTCAGGCAATCCGCGAAAGAGTTGGAAATGGAAAAGTTCTCTGTGCACTTTCCGGTGGAGTAGACTCTTCTGTAGCAGCAGTAATGCTCTCCAAAGCAGTCGGAGAACAGCTGACATGCGTATTTGTAGACCACGGTCTTCTTCGTAAAAATGAAGGTGATGAAGTAGAAGCGGTTTTCGGACCAGAAGGAAACTACGACCTGAACTTTATCCGTGTCAACGCACAAGAACGTTTCTATGAGAAACTAAAAGGTGTAGAAGAGCCGGAAAGCAAGCGTAAGATCATCGGAGAAGAATTTATCCGTGTATTCGAAGAAGAAGCAAAGAAAATCGGAGCGGTTGATTTCTTAGTACAGGGAACTATTTATCCAGACGTAGTAGAGAGCGGACTTGGCGGAGAATCTGCTGTGATCAAATCTCACCACAATGTAGGAGGACTTCCTGAGTATGTAGATTTCAAAGAAATCATCGAGCCACTTCGAGATTTATTCAAAGATGAAGTACGTAAAGCAGGACTGGAATTAGGAATTCCAGAATATCTCGTATACAGACAGCCATTCCCGGGACCGGGACTTGGAATCCGTATCATCGGAGAAGTAAACGCTGAGAAAGTAAAAATCGTTCAGGATGCAGACGCAATCTACCGTGAAGAGATTGCCAATGCCGGACTTGACCGCAGCATCGGACAGTATTTTGCAGGTCTCACAAACATGCGAAGCGTTGGGGTTATGGGAGATGAGAGAACTTATGACTACGCAGTAGCGCTCAGAGCTGTAAATACAGTTGATTTCATGACTGCAGAAGCAGCAGAGATTCCTTACGAAGTACTGAATAAGGTAATGAACAGAATTATCAATGAAGTCAGAGGCGTTAACAGAGTCATGTACGATCTGACAAGTAAGCCACCGGGAACGATTGAGTTCGAATAATATATTAGAGCCAAGAAATGCCTATTTTATGGGCTTTCTTGGCTCTTTCTATGTCCGTTGACAATCAAATGACAATACTTTTTTAATATTATTGTAAATAATTTCTTCTTATTTAGCTGGGAATTGACTTTTCCAGTCTAAATAATCTTTTTCTGTAATCTCTTCATTTCTGAATTTCTGGTACATATCAGCCCATGCTCCAATATTATCCAGCATATTTAAAGAATCATGTCCTTTGTCTTTAAACATGAGTTGTGGTACGCCGGATTCATCCCGGTAGGCGTGCAGACCATATTGATCCTCTAAAGCAAATAATGCGTGCATGACACTAACATAAGTATCAAAGTTTGGATCAGACATGGCGTATGGACTGATCTTTAATGAGTTTGCTATTTTTTCCAATTGTTCTGATGATGGAAAACGATTCCCAAGTTCATAATTTCTAATTGCCGATTCGCTCAATCCGGACATGATTGCCAATTCTTTCTGTGTATATCCTTGATCGATCCGGAATTTTCTTATTTTCTCACCTACTGTCATAAGAA
>SKEO01000197.1_pt1 | contig 59087 bp, 56 predicted proteins | sample 4826801 | NCBI WGS metagenome assembly SKEO01 (sample SAMN11008807, study PRJNA524170) | human gut metagenome | biome: Human fecal sample; material: Feces; isolation source: fecal sample from pouch patient p3 | host: Homo sapiens | place: Israel: Tel-Aviv | collected 2016-02-25 | reverse complement strand
ACTCTCGATTTGTCCCTGTGTCTTCGCATACTGTACTACTTCACTTTGAATGCTATCAAGAATCTCTGCATTTTTCTTAAGCAACTCCAGTAATTCCTGCTTTTTCTTCTTCAGTTCGACTGTCCGGTCGCCTCGTTTCAATTCTTCTACTTCCAGACGTAATTTTTCCTGTTTCTCGTAATAATCCTGAAGATGTTCCGCTGCTTTTGAAAGATGTAAGATCTGTTCTGTACTCTGGTTCAGACACTCAAATTTCTGTGCTGCACGCAGTGCCATCTCAACACGGCAGTCCTCTTCCACTTCCTGTTTCAGCTTCGCTGCTTCTTCTTCCAACTCAAGAAGTTTCGCCTTTGAGACTTTCGTTCCGATACAGGCATATTTCTCATAATCATTCTTTCTTAAATGTCTGAAAATATAATTGCTGTAGGAATAACAGTCCTTTGTGACACCATCTCTCGTCTCATGAAGTTCTTCCACCGTCTCACATTTCTTAATGCGGCCTAAGTATCGCTTCAAACAAGTATCTACATAAACTTCCTCTGCGCGCACACACTCGTACAGTGTATTCTCATCTGCCTTCGGCTTGTCTCTCACGATTGCCGCAGTATCCATGAGTTCGACATCCTCGATCCCCTTCATCTGCTTCATTTTGCGAAATGCTTTCGCAGCATCTAACGTATATTCAGGTGCTGTCACCAGACTGTGTTTCACACGTCCCATACGTCCTTCGATTGCATTTTTCCACTCTTCATCCGTAATATCAAACAAGTCCGCAAAGATATTTACATGGATCGTTCTTCCATACTGAGTACTAAGTATATTCTGCAATTCCTGTCTTGCACGCTTCAATTCCGCACGATATGGTTTTCTGTCATTTTTGAGGTCTTCTACCATCTCCCGCTTCTCTTGAAGTTCTTTCTGATTCTCACGGATTCTTTCGCGAACATCGCCTAATTCTGTATTGATGTTGTCGAGTGCATCACTTAAATATTGCTTTAGCTTTTCAATCGAATCTTCACTTACAACACCATCTCGGATATCATCAATTCTATGCAGCGCCTGATTGCTCACATAAGCACTGACTTCATCGTCTTCCTCCCAGGCTGAAAGACCTTTTACGATATCTCTCCATTGTTCTGAATTCGTTGCCAGGAGCTGGATCGTATTCTCAATCTCCTTTAGCTCCTTCTCTTTCTGTCCATAATCGCTGGCTTTGAGTTCTGCCTCGACTTCTACCTGTTCTTTCGTATAAGCATCTTTCTCTGCCAAATAAGATTTTCTCTTTTCTTCTTTTTCCTCAATCTTCTTGAGAATATCCTGCAGATCATCCTCTTTCGATTGCAAATGTGCCTTACAATTTTCAATTTCAATATACTTTAAGATCTGTTCCACATAGATCTTATCAGCTCTTGCTTTCTGCAAGGCTAGATTATGCTGACTAATCTCGTCAAGCATTTTAATTCTCTGCTCCAGATCTTCTACGCGTTCCTTGATCTCACGGTAAGCGCCAAGCTGATCACTGATTGTTGCAACTGTGTCTTCCTTGCTCTTTGGGAACATATAATCTTTGATAAACTGTCCCGTTCCGTTCGTCATACGAAGTGCAATCGCGCTTTTCTCCATTGTCATCATACGGCCCGGCTCTACATAACCAAAGATTGCATCATAAACCGTTTTCAAATACGCTTCTTTCGATGGATATACACGGTTCACATCTCCGCGACCTCTGTTGTCAGCCGATTCTATCCTTGCTTCTACCAATTTTTTAAGTTTCGCGATTGTATACGGAACACCTTCTTCTGTCAAATATTCATCCTCCGGAATCTTTCCGGAATGACTGAAGAAACAATATTTCCTGATGTCTGTATCTGCCTTTCCAACCTCAAATGAAACACCAATACAAGTATGTGTATTCTTTCCTGTATCCTTAATCTCCAAGACGATTTGAGAACAGAAGTCCTGGTCTTCTCGGTTAAAGGAACCGTCTTTCTGCGCTCCTCTAAGATAACTTAGAACACTACGCCTGTTCTTCGCGTCATCTGCCGCTTTATTCAAGAATGTGGAAGATATACTTCCATATAAAACTACCTGGATCGCATCCATAACAGTAGACTTACCAGATCCACTTTTCCCACTGAAAAGATTCACATACTCATGGAACTCCATCACTTTGTGACTGATACCGCCCCAGTTATTCATTAACATTCTAGTAAATATTTTCTTCGACTGTTTCTCTTTCATCTTCCACACCTCCCTCTGCTTCTTCCTGGATTTCCTGTTCAGAAACTTCTTCTGTAATCTCTTCCTCTGTGTACTGCTCTTCCTGATATTCTTTGATCAACTCAGTAATATCCATACTTCCACAATATAGATTGATTGTGCTGTAGATATAAATCGGAGTCTCATCCTCAACATTCTGGATTGCTCCCGGCACTTCAATGATCTGATGCTTACTCATCACATATAAAGCTTCTTTCCACTCACCCATCGTAAGCTTATAATTAATCAGATTCGTATTCTTTCCATATTCACGAATCTCCGCCAGATTCGTCACTGTAGCTTTCAAGCCTTCTCCTAAAATCTTATCTCTGTAAATTAATTTAACCAGTAAGATTACTTTTGTAACGGTGGCATTTATCTTTTCTATCGCGATTCCATCTCCATGTAAACGGTAAATGTGTTCCTGTGGGTCATGCACTAATTCACAGCTTAAAACAGACAGATAGTCTTCAATAAACTTTCTGTGTCTTGTACAGATCTCATAATGCAGATTGTCTCTTGGGACAAGTGTTACAGGATCATATTTCATCTGTAAAATACATGTCTGTCTGAATAATGCAGCAATTGTTTTCTTCAGGTTATCAGCTTCTGTCACTGACAATTCTTCCATATAATTAACCATCTGATTCTACTCCCTCTATCGTAAGTTTTGAAAATCGGAAACCAGCCTCATTCTCCATCTCCTGCGCCACTTCAATCTGTGCCTTACTGTCCGCAGATTCTGTTGCATGCTGCCATACCATAAATAACTTCTCCAAATCTTCTATTGATTTTACAGTATCTTTTGTCACTGTGAATTTTCCATTCTGTTCATTTTTCTTTCGGAAATCTCTGATCTCTTTCTGCGTATACAGTGGTTCCAGGACAAATTCTGTCATATTCTCTTCCTGTGATTTCTCAGGTGTTACCGCCTGTGGAGTGAACTTTTCCTTCTGATTTTCACGTCTTTGATACAGACTCTTCTCTGTCATAATCTTATATGGCTCCGAAAACCTAAGTTTTGAAGACAACTTATCCAGAATCTCTTCCGACTTGCCACTTTCATTAATCAGATTAATCAGTGCGACTGTCTGATCTTCTTCCATTACACCTTCCATCATAATGTACCGGATTCTTGCTGCGGCACGGCTTGCAAATACTGTCTTTTGTTCAATCAGCTTATTATATCTTCGCTCAATCGCATCAAACTCTCTCGAAATCTTATAGAGCATATCTGTCGCCTCTTCACAGATCTCGATCATTCTTCGCAGACGATAAGATTTTCTCGTATTTTCCTCTTCGCTTAAGAGTTCGGTTTCAAATGAGTATTTTCTTGCTTCTGTCTTTTCCAGATTTTCCTCTATCAACTCTTTTACAGCTTCCTTATATCGATAAAAACTGTCTGTTGTAGTCAGTATCGCATATTTTTTGCTGTCACTGTTATTGATCTCTTTCACAAGTACTTCCTGGATTCCTCGAAAACTTCTCTGCTTTGACAGTTCATCGAAATAACCTCGCATTCCCTCCTGCATGTTCGCGAGCATCTGCAGAAGTGCTCTTGATGTATGAAGCGCACTTTTTAAAATCTCATTATTCTTCTCTTTGTCTAAACTGTAGGTATAGAGATGACTGTATACCGTAAGCACACTCTCTCGTTCCTTACCGTCATTTTCACTGTATAATTTCTGAAATAATTCTACAAACAGCTGACTGTATTCCGGAAATGAAACGACATAACTGTTCAACGTTTCATCATAATCCCTTCTAAGCCATCCCCAGTCTTCAAAATGCTTCAGACTGACTGATGCCATGTTGGCTCTGGTGATCAGTTCTCCTTCTTCATCGACTCTTGCCTCACTCCAGTCCAGTGCCATCTTCGCCAGTCGTTCATTCATGATCATCTGACACTCTCGTTCCGTAAGCCCGAGAAGAGAATAAGACTGACTGCTCTCCTCATAAAGCGCTACCAGAAACTGCATATAGAATTCCATATATTTACTTCCAAATATTTTATATAGATCCTTTGGAACTTTTTCGACCAGTTTCATGTTTTTTCTTATGTCTCCTTTTTATTCCTATTAAAGTTTCTTTTACATCTTTTTCATTTCTTATAACATCTTCTCTGCTTCAAAAAACTGAGAAAAATGTGCAATGACCGGACATTTTCCCTTCTCTGTCTGAAGCCACTCGATCTCATTCACATTTTCCTTCGGCCGATACAAGATCACCGGCATTCCTATATTCTGTGCTCCTGTCACATCATGTGCGATGCTGTCTCCGATAAAGATACTTTCTTCCACCATCACTCCTGCTTTTTCAACACAGAGATCAAAAAGTTTTCGATGCGGTTTTTCCTCGCCAGCCTCTTCACTTGTCACAATTCCATCAATATACTTACCTAATCCAAGCTTTAATATCTTCCGATACTGGACGTCTGAAGTCATATTGGATCCTATACCGATATAAATGCCTCGCTGTTTCAATTCTTTCATCAACTCTTCAATTCCAGGAGATGGAATAATCTGATCGATCAATGTATCCCAGTACAGATTATACATCTCATACGCATATGGGAAAACCGGCTTTCCAAGTGTCTCCAGCATACACTGAAATCTCACCAGGCGATTATGGTTCACCGCATAATCTCTTCCGGCTCTGTCATCTGCCTTCACTCTTGCCTCGGCAACATATTTCTCCAAGTCTTCTTTTGCTATGCCTAAGTTCTCATATGCCCATTCTTTCATCACCGGCATCGTATTATTATGCGCTCCAATATAATCATAAATGGTGTCATCTATATCAAAAAATACTGCTTTTGTCATCCCAATGTCTCCTGTTTTTTTGCTACTGTCTTGATTGATGTTTTGCATCTTCTGTGCCTTGCATTCAAGAATGCCTCTGCATTCTTGCTGCGAGATGCGCGTCATGCAATGCATGACATACTTCTTCTGCGCGTCTCTGCAATCCTGCCGGAGGCTATATCAGATGGGAGTCATCTCACATCTGATATACCCTGGCACATTTTGCCTCATTTCATTATAACATGTTTTCATCAAAGAAAAAGAGTTTCGCAAATGACTTTTCCTCTCCATCTGCGAAACTCTTAATATTGATAATCAGCTCTTACTCTGACTTTTCTTCTGCCACCGTTTCTTGTGACTGTATTTCTGTTGCCTGTGTTTCCGGCTCTTTTTCTGTTTCCGGTTCTTTCACTGTTTCTGGCTCTGCTGCTTGTGCCTCTGTCGGCTTCATCAGGATTCTTCCGGACTCCTGCTCTTCTTTCTTTTCTCCATCTGCTTCTTCCGGTTCAGGGATTCCCTTCACTTCACGGAAGATCTTCATGAATTCCTTACCTGTGATCGTCTCTTTCTCGATCAGGAAGGCTGCAATCTTATCAAGAGCATCTCTGTTCGCACTCAAGAGGCGTTTTGCTTCTTCATAGGAAGCTTTGAGCATCTTCATGATCTCTTCATCGATCTCCGCTGCTGTCGCTTCTCCACAGTTACGAACTGCACGACCGTCTAAGTACCGGCTCTGAACAGATTCAAGTCCCATCAGACCAAAGCGCTCTGACATACCATACTGTGTGATCATCGCTCTGGCGATCTTCGTTGCCTGCTCGATATCGTTCGATGCACCTGTCGTAACAGTATCAAATACAATCTCTTCTGCTGCACGTCCACCGAGTGCAACAACGATCATTGCTTCAAGCTCTTTCTTCGTATTTAAGAACTTCTCTTCCTCCGGTGTCTGCATTACATAACCGAGTGCTCCCATTGTTCTAGGAACGATTGTGATCTTCTGTACCGGTTCTGTATTCTTCTGAAGTGCTGTAACAAGCGCATGTCCAACCTCATGATAAGATACGATTCTTCGCTCTTCTGCACTCATGATACGGTCTTTCTTCTCTTTACCTACAAGTACAACTTCCACTGCCTCAAAGAGGTCTTTCTGGCTGACAACCTGTCTGCCATGCTTAACTGCAGTGATTGCAGCCTCATTGATCATATTGGCAAGATCTGATCCAACTGCTCCTGAAGTTGCAAGCGCGATCTCTTCCAGATTGACTGTCTCATCCATCTTAACATCCTTCGCATGAACCTTAAGAATCTCGACACGACCTTTCAGATCCGGCTTATCTACTATGATACGGCGATCAAAACGTCCCGGTCTTAACAGCGCCGGATCAAGTACCTCCGGACGGTTTGTTGCTGCAAGAACAAGTAGTCCCTTATTCGTATCGAATCCATCCATCTCTGCAAGAAGCTGGTTTAATGTCTGCTCACGCTCGTCATTACCGCCACCGCCAAGTGCGCTGTCACGGCTCTTACCGATTGCATCGATCTCATCGATAAATACGATACATGGAGCCATCTGCTGTGCCTGTTTGAACAGGTCACGCACACGGGAAGCACCTACACCGACATACATCTCTACGAATGCAGATCCTGACAAGGAGAAGAACGGAACCTTCGCCTCTCCTGCAACTGCTTTCGCAAGAAGTGTCTTACCTGTTCCCGGAGGTCCTACAAGAAGTGCTCCCTTCGGAAGCTTCGCTCCGATACCTGTATATTTTCCAGGATTATGCAGGAAATCAACAACTTCCTGCAAAGACTCCTTCGCTTCATCTTCACCTGCAACATCTAAGAATGTCACACCTGTCTGCTTCTCCATATACATCTTGGCATTGCTCTTGCCGATTCCCATCATGCCGCCACCCTTAGACATCTTCTTCATAAGGAAATTAAACATGAATACAAGAAGTACGATTGGAAGGATCACTGTGATGAAGATATCCATGATCAGTGAACTTGCCGTATCCGGAATCTGGGATTTAAACTCTACCCCTGCCTTATCTAAACGCTTTACAAGTGTGTCATCTGATACATTTCCTGTGTAATAATCCGGTTCCTTGCTCTTGGAGCTACCCTGCATCTGACTGATCTGGCCAAGCAGACTGTCCATAACATTTTCCTGATCTTCGCTTTCCTTAGAATCTGAACTATCACTCTGGTCTGCAGAAGCTTTCTCATTATCCTTTACTTCTGTAAGTTTTCCCTCTCCCTTTTCCTTTCTGGCGTCATCTGTCAAAACGATATTGATCCTTGAATTGGTAAATGTAACAGACTCTACTTTTCCATTATCAACTAATTTCAGAAATTTATCATAGCTGATCTCAGAAGCGCTTCCGCCCTGCATCATAGAATATAGGCCCATAACAACAAAAGTAACCAACAAGGTAGTGAACAAAATAATTCCCCAACCCTGTCGGTTCTTGTTCGGGCCTTTGTTTTTATTGTTATTCTCCATTTTTTTCCTCCAAAACTTAAATAGTGGTTATTTTCCAGCAAATCTTTTACCTTATTTGTAAAAAAACAACTACTTCCTACCATTATAAATAGTGGTTTTCCATAAATCAATAAAAAGATTGCTAAGTATCGTCTATTCACTGATTTTTTACACTTTTTTTATTCTTTTTCGGCTGTTTCCGTTGTTTTTTGATGTGTTTTTTACGTTTTGTTTGTTTTCCTAGTATCATTTCAGTATCAGGAAAGCCCTCCACCTCATACAGCAAATAGGTTAAATGCACCGGTGCAACTTTTGCTCTTTTTTGAGCATATTCTTTTTTATGTCTGCCCCGGCGAATTGCCTCCCCAGCTGTTGGGTCATGATAACCCTCGTGATTTTTCATATCTTCTGATCCCCTCTCTTTCCACTTCGCTCGTCCATGTACTCTGAAACTCTCTCACACCAACATGACGGAAGGTAACAGGCTTTAAATACTTATCGGTGTAATACTTATGCCACGGGCGGCTCTCCTGCTGCCATAGTCTTCGCATTGCTCTACGCTCGTAAGTTTTCACGGTATTCATGGCTACACCGAGAGCTTCTGCGATATCTTTCACTTTGTCACGATTATAGAATCTCATGTATAGAACTGCCTGTTCGTTATCCGGGAGCTTCTCGATTGACTCCCGTAGGCTTGCATACGCTTGTTCCCGGTCGAATCTTTCGATCACATCTCCCTCAAGGTCCTGATCGGATGCAACCAGTTCAGACAGTGTGCTGTCTTCTGCTCCTACTATAGGAGCGTCTAGGCTTCCGATTTGCCGCATTTTTTCAATTTCTTTCAGCTTTGCAACATCTTCTTCGTCTAGGTGCGTAAAGGCTCTAATTCGTATTGCTGACGGTTCACAGCCTGTGGCTTTATAATGTTCATCCATGAATTTATTGTATTTATTCAATTTTGTGTTCCATTCTTCCGGAATCTTTACCGGCCGGCTGCGTAAAACGAATAGAATCATTGCGCGCCGGATGTGGAAGCTCGCACAAGTAAGAAACTTGTAGTCTGCTTCAAGATCATATTTATCAACCGCATTACAGAGTCCTATATATCCCTCTTGCATCAGATCATCCATTTCAGCATATCCTCTGTACTTCTTCGCAAGCTTCGCAATAAAACCCGTGTTCTGCTGCCATAACTGCAGCATATTCTCCGCAACGTTCTCTCCTGACCTGATCCGGGCGACAAGCTGTTCGTTATCCAACGTTTATCCCTCCACCAAAAAGAGGAGCCGCAGAACGTCACGTCTGAAGCTCCTCGATGATTCTTTTTTTCTACTCTGCTGCAAATTCTCTATAGTAGATTGCTTTCTTCTTATTCTTCAGAATAAAAGCATCATAGCAAATTCGACCTTCTACAAGGCTTCCACTGATTCCAGGCGGGTCCTGATGAATCTTGTAGCTTTCCAGCTTCGTTGGTGCCACAGTCGCACAAGGATGCGCAATCATGAAACCAAAATTAGCCGGCAGTCTCTTCGCTGACACCTTCAACACGTCCATGCCATCAATATGCCCGACAAAGCCGATCTTTCTCTTTTCCTCATCAAGTACAGCTCCGATCATCTCCTGATAACGTCCGTTATTGTCCTTGCACATCTTCATTCTGAGAAGTGTAGCCGGAGTGACAACAAGCACGCGCGCTGTTTCAGGAACGTCTGCTTCATCCATATCTGCTCCCGCTTCAAAGATTGCATCATAGATATTGTTTTGACTGCCCAGTGCTTTCGGCTTAATTCCTGCACCTTTGCACATTTCTCCAAGGACGTAAGTATCAACCTCTGGAATTACAACTTCACGAATCTGTCTAGCAAGTGCTGAAGCTGCTTCAAGCGTTTCTCCGGTCTCATCCTCGTCCAGTTTGTCAATTACGAATGTAAAGGATCTATCCTTTCTAAGGTTCATTGTCTGAGTTACTGCGCTAAGTTCTTCAATCGTACCATAACGGCTAGCAAGCTGATTGCCTGCACCTGTGGAAATTCTGCCGTAATCCTGCATGGATCCAGTAGAAATTGAATACACTTTCACGCTCTTAGCACCTTCAAACGAAAAGTCCTGATTCGTCAGATGCTCTTTTTTGCTCTCCTCTGTAAACTGCTCATCAACATAGGGGAGATATTTTTCAACTAATTCAATAGCCATTTATTTTCTTCCTTTCAGCCCCATTGCCGCTCGTATATCGTCCGGTGTCTCCCTTCTGCTATTGCCTGATCCATTTTTACTTGAACTTACAGACGTGCTGATTCGGTATGTTCGCCCCATATGCGAGCTAATGAGTTTTATACTATTTTCCATATTTTCTTTGCTACTGAGATCAACGAGCGGCAATAAATCTTTCGGGATTCCGGCATCTGCAAGTCTTTCCCTTGCATCTAACTGTCTCTCCCTTCTGTCAAGTTCCTGCTCGCGATCTGATCCGCTGCCATTGGCCGCGTTCTTTGCTCTTGCCAGTCTTTCACTGACAATCCGGTTTACATCTTCCTGTGTAAACGTCTTTCCCTGCTGGTTCTGATCCTGCTGCTGTGTCTGCTGATCGTCCTGCTGGTTCTGATTGGTCATGTTCTGACCTTCCATGTTATTTTCCATGTTTATTTCCTTTCCCCGCTTAACGCCCGGTCGGCTTATTAGGTAAAAATGTAACAAGAATGATGTGTTGAGCAAATAAAAAGGACGCGGAAACAACTTTCAGACATTTCTGTCCAATAGCTATTCCCACGCCCTGAGGCTTACGGGAGGAGGTGTCTCCCGCGGTACTTCTATATTGCTCTAGAACAATTATATCAAATATACGTTCCTATCGCAATGTTAAAATACATCAATGCATTTAAAACTTTTCTCGTGCTTCGCTCGTACTTCGTTCGTACTTCGTTTAATTTTATATTAAAATAGTTCAAGGGCGTCACTTACAGCGACACCCTCTAAAATCGATCAGTTTTCTATTTTCCCGGAGTTCCCCCGGAGTTCAACTCCGCATATGCCTTTTTATAGCGCCCCTCCATGTTCCTGGATCTCTTCCAGGACTTCAACGCCGGAGAGAGCAGCCGGATCACCCACATAAGCTCCCGATCATCTTCATAAGATATCTTAATTTTTACACTCATCTACATCACCTTCAACTATTACAGCAAGAACTTCCTTCTCTTCTGCTCTCACCTCATGTACACGCGCTGACCATACATCTTTCGGAACTCTGTCATATCGATTAAACATTCCAAGACAAGCCGCATCTATCACCGTTTTATTTTCGTTTGAATCCTTTTTTACAATCTTATAAACATTTACAACTGTGTTATATCCCATTTTTAAAAATATCTGACTAAATCTCATTATATAATCCTCCTATTCGTCGTTTTGAAAACGAACGTTTTCGCTATTCGTTTCGTTTTGAAAATGCAACCTTTTCGCTATTCGTTTGTTTTGAAAATCTTATAAACATTAACAACCGTACCTAAAATCACACTTGTAGATTCTTAACCATCATCAAATTGATGACTCATCAAAATGATGATTCGTTAATCTGTCCGCCGTCCCGTTCCGGTGTTGACGCACCATTCCGGGAAGGGCGGGAGTTCCGAGCGTTTTCTACCTTTCGTCGTTTTGTGAACGTTCGCTATTTTTCTACTACTTCTTTTTGTTTCGCTTCTTGTTGTTTCATAGCCCATTTATATCCCTGTTTCCAAAAGAAAATCATAAGCTCATCGACATAGCTATTAAATGCGTTATGCAATGCATCATAGCTGTCCCTAACCTCTTTAGTAGCTGGATCTCCATTCTCTAACCATTGATCATATTCTTTTTCAATATCAAACATTCTGCACACCTCCATAAATTAATGCTAAGGTCATCCTAGCACCAGCTAAAAACGATTCTCGCTGCATATCTGTCGATAATTCGAGATAATTATCGATCATATCGTTCGGCGTATTATCATAGCAAAGATGAATCCACTTTTCATAAGCATTATTCATATCCCTGCAGATTTCCTGATTGTTTACCGCCATATCAAACATATTTTCTAAAATCATTTCTCTGATATCATTTTCATGATTATGTCTTTCCTTTCTTCCAATTCTCTGTTATTATGTAATTGTCCTTTTTCTTGAGCCGCCGCCCGGCTCTAGGACATAGATGTGAGGGAATCGTGATTTTCACGATTTCCTTTTTTGTTACTCCTGCGGCATAATATAACTATTCTTTCCGGCTCTGTGATACTCAAATATATCCCTCAGAACCTCCGAAGCTCTCGCCTTGGTTGGATATTCACCCAGATAAGGACGAACTGAACAACTCGACACAATCAAGCCGCCTTTTCCAATCTCTGCAACCCATATATCACGAGGCAGCTCAATCATTCCACTCCTGTCTTGTAAGTAAATTTTCACTGTTGTTTTCTCCTTTCGTCACTCACTCCTATTCGGGAAATCGGGAAAAATAAGAAACCCACTTCATTAATTTATTTTTTCATTTCTTTATAGGAGTTATTAAAAAACAAGTGTTGTTTTTCCCGTTTTCCCGTTTATTCAAACGGGATTTTAATATTTTCCATCAATTCATACTCAAAAATACAATCTTGTTTATTATAAACTTTAATCTCCGCATATTTCTCCATTTTTCCTCGGAGAGTTCGCCTGCTGCATTGTTTATACCCGTTATCCTTTGCCCAATTTTTGTATTCATCAAATACACTTTTGAACTTTGTTCTTGCACCTTCCGACTTAATAAGACATTCGTTTACAAACTGCCCGATAATATCACTCTCATCCCGATACTTATCAAATAAAGCCTTTGACTTATCCGGGATTTCAAACCTTCCCGCATGTTCCAACATCTTATATCCATCATAGCACCAGTTAAATATACCACTTAACGCTTCCGGCTTTAGCAGCTTACTTTTCAGTGTATTGTCTCTGCTGTACTGGTCGAAATGTGCGTTGAAATTCAAAAGAATCAGGCGATCACTTGAAAAAATTGTATCATCCAATATCTTTGGTAAAAAATTTGTGTTAATCACAATCTTAAATGCCGGTATATATGTAAAAGAGTTCTGCCGGAGAAAACGCGCTTTAATTGGATCGCCACCGGTCAGCGTTTTCACTAGATCGGAGTTTAGCACCATGTTTTCACCGGGTTCAGAAACACACACATAACGCGCACCAGCAAGATTTGCAATCGACTCGTTTGGTGCTTCACTATTACTGTAAAAACTCTTTGCTGTTAAGGATTCCGGATTTAAGACCTTAGCATAATCCCCGTGCATTTTCATCATAGTACTGTTGAATGTTCCTTTTCCATTTCTTGTGCTTTTTCCGTAAAGCATGAAGAAACACTCGAACCGTGTGGATCCTGAAAGACAATATCCCGAAATCATCTGTAACAGGTTTTTACTTGCCTGATCTTCTTTCATAACCTCATCAACAAATCGTTCCCATCGTTCACACTTTGCTTTTTGATCATATGTAACATTGGAAATCTGCGTCAATAGATCGTCTGCGCTATGTTCCTGTAGCACCCCTGTCTTCAAGTTAAATGTCCCGTTCTGGCAGTTATACAAATATGATTTTTTATCAAATTCAGAAAACTCTATAAAATATACAGACTGTGCATCTTTCACCAGTTTTTCCCGTGAATTGTATCCATTGAATTTATTGTAGTACTTTACATACTTTCCACGCATTTCATCATCAGCGATCTTATTCGCTTTCCCGATCAGCTCAATTGCAAATTGTTTTGCCAGCCTTTTCGCATAAACTCCGTTTACATCCTTGATCCAGACTTTACCGTTATAGTAATAAAATACTCCCAATTCACGGACAAATCGCAGCTTATTTCTAAACATATCCGCATATAGTTTAGAACTTCCTATATCTGTCAAGGGATACTCTAAAAAGTTCTCTAATACATTCCCTTCATCCAATCCCCTGACATTCTTCCCTGTTCCGCTTCTTGTTGTTTTCGTGGCTCACTCACCTCTTTCCATGTTTTTTGCTTTGCATACCATTCAGATACACTCCGCATCATGTTTTCATGTTCCTGCTCGTATTCTGTCTTGGCAGCAGCATAATATTCTCTTGCCTTACTGCATCCAACAGCTTCGAGCTTCTTGATTGCTTCATCAGCAAAACCGGGTGTTGTAATGTCATAGCCTAACATCTTCTTGAAAGTTGACTTCTGCAGCGACATCCCCGGCTTAATGTCCTGCATGAATGACTCTCTACTGGGCGATCTCATTGTTCTTAGCTCCAAAGAATCTTTCATTGAAGTACCGGACCGGAACTTTACCGCGGACGGTCAAGTAACCTCTCTTTGTAAGTTCCTGGTTCATGATCCGGATATATTCATATCCCTTGCTGTCTGATACTCCAAGAATCCGTTTTACATCCTCGATATCATAAAATGACTTTCCCATAGCTTCACCCCCTTTCAATATCCAAAAACAACCCAGTGTGCAATCATGCCGAATATGGATAAGAACATTATCAAGCAAGTAAGTGCTGCGCTTTTATTCTCTTCACGGTTCTTCTTAGATTTCTGCATTGTTTTCTTCCCTCATTCCTTTCTGACTCTACCAAAACCGCCGCCCGGCTTCTCTGTGTTAGTTGGTTTCAATAATCTCTGTTACATCTACGCCGAGTGCTCGCGCAATCTTTCCGACTGCCTGTGCTGTAGCTCGCTTACTGTTTACAATCATGTAAAATCGCTGTCGTGACATTCCGGCACGCTCCGCAGCCTGTCCCATCGTCAAACCAGTGTTCGCAAGTGCTACCGCAAACTTATGATCGTCAATAGTTAAACTCATGTTTTTTATCACCTCTTTTTCATTATTGCATTTTGAAATATTTCATTTTGCAATTAAAATATATTACATTTTGAAATACTTGTCAATAACATATTGAAATATTTATTGCAATTTGCTATTCTGTTCTTAAGGAAAGGAGGTGCTTGTAATTGGATGAAAAACAAATAGAAATAGGTGAACGAATACGGACAATTAGAAGAAATCTAAACATTACACAAAAACAGCTTGCGGGGAAATTAGGAGTTTCTCAAACAGCCGTAGCTCTATGGGAAAGCGGCGTAAGGGGAATAAACATTGATGTTATTGAACAAATAGCTAATCTTTTCGATATAACACCCGCTCAACTCATGGGTTGGGAATATATAGACCCCACATTTTCTGGGAAAGAAGCCCCGCCCGAAACTTATGACAAATTGAAAAGTAATATCGAGAAGCATCACGGAAAATCGCGAAGCCAAGCCAGCACGCTTGCAGCTCACTTCGATGGTGACGAATACACAGCCGACGAACTGGAAGAGATCCGGCAATTTGCCGAGTTTGTGAAGAGTAAAAGAGAGAAAAAAGACTCTTCTGATCGTCTGACCGTCCAGGCAGCTCATGAGCGTACTGACATAGACGTAACAGATGAGATGCGACAGCATGATGATGATATTATGAATGACGAGAATTTCTGATTTAGTTTTTTTCAAAACTGGAAGAATCTTCTGATCCTACCAAAGCCGCCGCCCGGCATAGGAAGGGAGAAGATAACCATGCCAGCATATAAAGACGAAAAGACAGGGAAATGGTATTGCAAATTTTACTATACGGATTGGACTGGAAAGAAACGACAGAAACTAAAGAGGGGATTTGATCGGCAGCGTGACGCTAAGGACTGGGAAAGAATATTCCTAGAGCAGTACGCTACTACTCCGGATATAACCTTTCGTTCCTTGTATGATAAATATGTCCGGTTCAAAGAGAACAGAGTAAAAAGGACCACTCTGGACAATCAGAAGTGCGCTATTGAACTGCATATACTTCCATTCTTCGGAGATATGCTTGTATCAGAGATTACTCCGGCAGATGTGGCAGAGTGGCAAAATCAACTATTATCAGAGCATTATTCAGCAGCACACACGCGTCAGATTAATGCTTATTTGCGGATGTTGTTTCGATATGCTATAAATTATCTAGGGCTTCCAAAAAGTCCAGTGATCGGGCAGATCTGCAAGCCAACAGTGAAACAGATCAATTACTGGACACCAGAAGAGTATAAGGTGTTTTCTGACAACTTAAAAGATAACCTTGAATTGTATACAGCATTTGAAATGTTATTTTATACCGGGATGCGAAAGGGAGAGCTGTTGGCTCTCACACTGGAAGATATAGACTTCGAAAAGAAAACAATCCGGATCAACAAGACACTGGCATATATTTCCGGAGAGTATGTTGCACAGTCACCCAAGACGGTCAAGAGCAACCGGATCATAGAAGCTCCGGACTTCCTGCTAGAAGAGATCAAGGCGTATATTGCCAAATTGTACTGTCCTGAATCAAAGCAACGTCTTTTCATGCGTTCCCGGGTGTGGTTAGGTCAGGCAATCACCTACAACTGCGAAAGACTCAACATGAAGCGGATCAGGGTGCATGATCTAAGACACTCACACGCCTCGCTTCTTATCAATCTCGGTGCAAATCCCTTAATGATCGCGGAACGGCTAGGACACGAGGATGTAAAAGTGACTATGAACACCTACGGTCACCTCTTTCAGTCCCACCAAAAAGACATAATTGACAAGCTCGACACTGTCAAAAATAGTATCATTTAAGTATCAATAAAAAAGCGGTTTCCCTATTTGTAGGGTTTCCGCTTATTTTCTTTTCATAAAAAGATTATGAAAATATTGTAAAAACGTGCCGTTTCATAGTATACTAGAAAAGTAATGCCTGTTTATAACAGATTTATCTGTTAATAATAGTAATAACAGTTCGGCAAAATTTATAGTAAGGAAGATAAAATGATGAAAATTGGATTTGACAATGACAAATATCTGAAAATGCAGTCCGAACATATCCGCGAGCGTATCGGAAAATTCGGTGGCAAACTCTATCTTGAATTCGGTGGAAAGCTTTTTGATGACTATCATGCTTCCCGTGTACTTCCGGGATTTGAACCTGACAGCAAGCTGCGTCTCTTAAAGGAGCTCAGCGACCAGGCTGAGATTGTCTTTGCAATCAGTGCAAAAGACATTGAAAAGAATAAGATTCGTGGGGATCTTGGTATCACTTATGATTCAGACGTGATCCGCCTGATCGGTACTTACCGTGAGCAGGGACTTTTCGTTGGAAGTGTAGTAATCACACAGTTCTCCGGACAGGAAAGTGCACTTCTGTTCAAGAACCGTCTTGAGAACCTTGGAATCTCTGTATACATTCATTACAACATTCCGGGATATCCATCCAACATTCCACTGATTGTCAGTGAGAATGGTTACGGAAAGAACGATTATATCGAGACTTCACATCCGCTTGTTATTGTAACAGCTCCGGGACCTGGAAGTGGAAAGATGGCTGTCTGCCTGTCTCAGTTATATCAGGAGCACCAGCGCGGAATCGAAGCCGGATATGCGAAGTTCGAGACATTCCCTATCTGGAATCTGCCGCTGAAGCACCCGGTAAACCTCGCTTATGAGGCTGCTACAGCTGACCTTAACGATGTAAATATGATCGACCCATATCATCTTGAAGCTTATGGTATAACAACTGTAAACTACAACCGTGACGTAGAGATCTTCCCTGTTTTAAATACAATCTTCGAGAAGATCTACGGTTCCAGCCCATACAAATCACCTACAGACATGGGGGTAAATATGGCTGGAAATTGTATCTGTGATGATGAAGCCTGCCGTGAAGCTTCCCGCCAGGAGATCATCCGACGCTACTATGCAGCACTCAATGCGCTTCTGAAAGGTGATGCTTCTGAGAAGGAAGCTGAGAAGATCGAGCTTCTTATGAATATGGAAGGAATTACTGTTTCTGACCGAAAAGTTGCTGTCAAAGCACTGGAGCGTGCTCAGCAGACAGGCGGACCTGCTGCCGCACTGGAGCTTGAAGATGGACGCATCATCACCGGAAAAACTTCCAACCTGCTCGGTGCGAGCGCTGCCCTTCTTGTAAACGTACTGAAGGAACTTGCCGGCATCGACCACAATGTCCATATCATCTCTCCGGAAGCAATTGAACCGATTCAGAAATTGAAAGTGGATTACCTGAACAGCAAGAACCCTCGTCTTCACACAGACGAGATCCTGATTGCACTTTCCGCAAGTGCTGCTGTCAATCCGATCGCTGAGCTTGCACTCTCCCAGCTTCCAAAACTGAAAGGATGCCAGGCTCATACTTCCGTAATGCTTTCAAGTGTTGATATCAAGACATTTAAAAAACTTGGTGTACAGCTCACAAGTGAAGCTGTGAACGAACGTCAGATTTTAAGCTAAAGACAAATCCTTACCAATACAGAAAGATATCACAAAAACCTCTCTGCGGTTTCAGGTATAACCACCTGCTGTCTGAGAGGTTTTTTTCTGCATTTCTCCCATTTTACAAAGCTTTTTCGCCTTCCTTCTTTACATTACTTCGTCAAAATCACTTCATCCCATCTTTTTTCTATGTTTTTATCAAAAAAGTATTGTAATTTTTTTCTGAATAGGTGTATACTTGGAAAGTATTTTTTTTGATAACAACTATTCACGGAGGAGGAAAGACACTATGGCAGTAAAATATGTATTTGTTACAGGCGGAGTTGTATCCGGTCTTGGAAAAGGAATTACAGCTGCATCTTTGGGACGACTTTTGAAAGCGCGTGGTTACACTGTAACTATGCAGAAATTCGATCCTTACATCAATATTGACCCTGGTACAATGAACCCGGTACAGCACGGAGAAGTTTTTGTTACAGATGACGGTGCAGAAACTGACCTTGACCTTGGTCATTACGAAAGATTTATCGATGAAAGCCTGACAAAGAATTCCAATGTTACAACAGGAAAGATCTATTGGTCCGTTCTTCAGAAAGAACGCCGCGGAGATTTCGGTGGAGGAACTGTTCAGGTAATCCCTCATATTACAAATGAGATCAAGAGCCGTTTTTACCGTAATCCGGCTGCAACAGATACTGAGATTGCTATCATCGAGGTCGGTGGAACTGTTGGTGATATTGAAAGCCAGCCTTTCCTTGAATCCATCCGTCAGTTTCAGCATGAGCGCGGAGCAGAAAATGTTATCCTGATCCATGTTACGCTGATTCCTTATTTAAGAGCATCTCAGGAAATGAAGACAAAACCGACACAGGCAAGTGTAAAAGAACTTCAGGGAATGGGAATCCAGCCGGATATCATTGTCTGCCGTTCCGAATATCCACTGGATGATGCAATGAGAAACAAAATTTCTCTGTTCTGTAATCTCCCGGCTGACCATGTACTTCAGAACCTGGACGTAGAATATCTCTACGAGGCACCACTTGCCATGGAGAAAGAACATCTGGCACAGGTTGTATGCGAGTCTCTGCATCTTGACTGCCCGGAACCGGATCTTACAGACTGGACTGAGATGGTTGAAAACCTTCGTCATCCAACACAGGAAGTGACTGTAGCACTGGTTGGAAAATATATCCAGCTTCATGACGCATACATCAGTGTTGTAGAAGCGTTAAAGCACGGCGGAATTTACACACACACAACAGTAAATATCAAATGGATCGATTCCGAAACTGTAACAGAAGAAAATGCTGAAGAACTCTTCTCTGACGTAAGCGGTATTCTTGTTCCTGGTGGATTTGGCCATCGTGGTGTAGAAGGTAAGATCACAGCGATCAAATACGCCCGTACACACAACGTTCCGTTCCTTGGTCTCTGCCTTGGTATGCAGCTGTCTATCGTTGAATTTGCAAGAAATGTCATCGGTTACAAAGACGCACACAGCATGGAACTCAATCCAGATACAACTCATCCGGTCATCCACATCATGTCCGATCAGATTGGTATTGAAGATATTGGTGGTACTTTAAGACTTGGTTCTTATCCATGTGTACTTAAAGACAACTCCCTTGCTTATAAACTGTATGGAAAGAAAGAGATTGAAGAACGTCATCGTCATCGTTATGAAGTAAACAATGACTACCGTGAAGTTCTCGAAGAAAACGGAATGTCCCTTTGCGGACTTTCACCGGACAGCCGTATTGTAGAGATGGTTGAGATTCCTTCTCATCCATGGTTTATCGCAACTCAGGCGCATCCGGAGCTGAAATCCAGACCAAACAGACCGCATCCACTGTTCAAGGGATTCGTTGAAGCTGCACTGGAGAATCAGAAAGAGAAAAATAAATAGCAAAATTTTAAAAGTCACACTCTAAAATGGACTCAAAAAAGGATTTGATCGTATCTGGCAAAACCCAGATGAATCAAATCCTTTTTCTATCTGACGACAGGTTCTTAAATTCCTGTCCTTCACTTATTATCAGCAGATTTCTTTTTCTCTGCTCTCTTTTTCATGATCAGCTCTTCCATCTTCCATCCTGCCCAGCCCGAGAATAGTCCGACGATCAATCCGCCGAGAACGTCGGTCGGATAATGTACCCCTACATATAATCTCGATAATGCGATCAAAGTAGCCAATACCATTGCCGCAATTCTCCATTTCTTCGGAAACACTTCCTTGCACTTGTAAATTGCAAATGCTGATGCAAAGGATGCACATGTATGACCGGAAGGGAAGGAAAAATCCTTCTGTTTCTCAATCATAAGTTCTAATTCCTGTATCACTTCATACGGCCTTATTCTGGCAACCACATTCTTTATCGCCACATTTGTGATCAGTGTTCCTATAATAAGTGCAAGCGCTGATGCAAGCCCTGCCTTCCTCGTCTTCTTAGGAATCAGCAGAACGATTGTAAGAAGAATCCAAAAAATTCCAAAGTCTCCAAGATGTGTGATTCCTTTCCAGAACCAGTCCATCCAGTCATGACGGATATATTCCTGAATAAAAAGCAGAATGTTCTGATCTAATTGTAAAATAGCGTCCATTTCTTTTTGTCACCTCTTTCAAATCATTTTCCCAGAACGGTTTCTTTCAAAAACAATTCCTTCACTACAGATTCATATACTACACATTTCTCACATTTCTTAATCTTCTTGAAATACTTCCTTCCATCTGTAAAGATGGGATGAAGATAGAACCACATTTCTTTCATCTTATAAAGAATCGTTCGGTCTCCTGACATTTCTTCACAATATGCCGCATAGAGAACATCATGGAATTTCTTTAGCTCTTCTATCGTTGCGGCACTTCCGCCTTTTAGCTTTCTTCCAAGTGCCGGATCAGCCAGCACGCCGCGCCCCATCATCACAGTATCTGTCTGTGGAAATCTTATTTTCAACTGTTCCATGTCCTCCACAGAACAGATATCCCCATTATAGCAAAGCGGATGTTCGCTATGTTCCACTGCCCAGGCATATGTATCAAGCTTTGGTGTGTTCTTATAGAACTCCTTCTGCACACGCGGATGAATGATCAGCTCCTTCAGCGGATATTTATTATAGATAGGAAGGATTGTCTCAAACTCCTCCGGATCTTCCATTCCGATTCTTGTTTTGATTGAGATTTCCAGATTACATTTCTCAAAAACCGCATCCAGAAATCGATCCAGCTTCTGTGGCTCATCCAAAAATCCCGCTCCTCTTCCCTTCGTCACAACAGTTCTAGACGGACATCCAAGATTCAGATTCACTTCCTTATATCCATAATCTCCAAGTTTCTGAGCTGTGCACAAGAAATCTTCCACGTTATTCGTAAGAATCTGCGGCACTGCATACATTCCCTGATTATGCTCCGGCATCACATCCTTCTTCTCTCTTGTGCTGAAATGTCCTTTCTGATTCGGACTGATAAACGGAATAAAATACTTATCGAATCCGTCAAAGCACTGATGTAATGCATTTCTATAAATATGTCCTGTGATCCCCTCCAATGGGGCAAGATATAAATTCATTGATCGTTCTCCTGACTTTTTCCACTTCTTTGCATTGTTTTTAACAGTAATAACATTTTTATCATACCCCGACTTTCTTGTCAAGAATATTTACTTATGCTAAACTAATGTATATAAGAAAAAACGGGAGGATTTATTTGTTTATGAATACACTAAAAAAATTCATCCACTACTATGGCCCGTACAAAACGGTCTTTTTTATTGACCTTCTCTGTGCAGCCATTATCAGTCTTGTGGATCTTGCTTATCCACAGATTCTACGAAGTGCGACCAAGACACTTTTTACTCAGGATAAAGCAATTATCCTGCAGGCGCTTCCGTGGATCGCGATCGGACTCTTTATGATGTATGTCATCCAAAGCTTCTGCAAATATTATGTCAGCTGTCAGGGACATATCATGGGCGCTAAGATGGAGCGGGATATGCGTCAGGAACTCTTCGAACACTATGAAGAGCTGTCCTTTTCCTATTACAGTCAGAACAACTCCGGTCAGATGATGAGTAAGCTGGTCAGTGACCTGTTCGACATTTCCGAGTTTGCACACCATGGCCCGGAGAACTTATTTATCTCATTAGTTAAGATCGTCGGATCCTTTATTTTCCTTTTCTTAATTAATAAGAAGCTGGCTCTTCCGCTGATCGTACTTGTGATCTTGATGTTCCTCTTCTCTTTCCGACAGAATCAGAAGATGCAGCGCACCTTTATGGAAAACAGAAAAAAGATCGGTGATGTCAATGCGAGCCTTCAAGATACTTTATCCGGGATCCGCGTTGTCCAGTCTTTTACAAATGAAGAGATTGAAAAGGAAAAATTCCAGAAGAGCAATCACGCCTTCCTTGTCTCCAAGAAAGACAATTACAGATGCATGGGCGAATTCATGAGCTCCAATCTCTTTTTCCAGGGAATGATGTATCTGGTCACACTTGTATACGGCGGCTATCTGATTGCCAACAATGAAATGTCAGCTGCTGATCTTGCGATGTATGCTCTTTATATCGGAATCTTTATCAGCCCGATCCAGATTCTCGTAGAGCTGATGGAAATGATGCAGAAAGGGCTTTCCGGTTTCCGCCGTTTCCTTGATGTTATGGAAACCGAACCTGAGATTCAGGATGCACCGGATGCAGTAGAACTCAAAGATGTGAAAGGCCGTGTCTGCTACGAAGATGTCTCCTTCCATTACAGCGACGATGAAACGACTGTTCTCTCTCACGTATCGATCGAGATTCCTGCTGGGAAGTCAGTTGCATTGGTCGGTCCATCCGGCGGTGGAAAGACAACAATCTGTTCCCTGTTGCCTCGCTTCTACGACGTAACTGGCGGACGCGTCACCGTAGACGGACAGGATATCCGCTCTCTTACATTGAAGAGTCTTAGAAGCCAGATCGGTGTCGTTCAGCAGGATGTCTACCTCTTCTCCGGTTCCATCCGCGACAACATTGCCTATGGCAAGACGGATGCGACAGAAGAAGAAATCATCGAAGCAGCAAAATGTGCGAACATCCACGACTTTATCATGGAACTGCCTGATCAGTACGATACATTCGTCGGCGAGCGCGGCGCAAGACTTTCCGGTGGTCAGAAACAGCGTATCTCGATTGCCCGTGTCTTCTTAAAGAATCCACCGATCCTGATCCTTGATGAAGCAACCAGTGCTCTTGATAACGAGAGTGAACGCTGGATCCAGCACAGTCTGGAAGAACTGTCCAAGAACAGAACGACCATCACAATCGCACACCGTCTGTCCACGATCAAAAATGCAGATGAGATTATTGTTATTACAGAAAATGGTATCGCAGAGCGCGGAACACATGAAACTCTGCTTGAGAAAAATGGTATTTATGCCGGATATTATAATATGACATAACTGTTCAGAGCCAAGCAAAATTTCATAAAACAGGTGTAAAATGCTTGCATTTTTAAGATTGTTTTTGAAATTTTATTTGGCGGATACGCCACACCGACAAAATGCGTAGCATTTTGGAGGTTGGCTCTGAACAGTTACAATATAGCATAAAATAAGAATCTCCCGTAGAAATCAGTATTTTCATACTTGAACTTCTTCGGGAGATTCTTATTTTTGTTGTTTCGGGTAACTATTCTTACTCTTCTACTTCAATCTTACGGATTGTTTTCTTTGCAATCTCATCCTTGATTGCTTCGATGAATTCTCCAAGATCCTTAGAACCTTCATCTCCAAGATATCTGCTTCTTACAGATACTTTCTGCTCTTCCTCTTCCTTCGCTCCAACAATTAAGAGATATGGAACTCTGTTCAGACGAGCCTCACGGATCTTGTATCCCATCTTCTCGGAACGTCCATCTACTGAGCAGCGGATATTAGCTTCTTTAAGCTGTGCTTCCACTTTCGCTGCATAATCATTGTATTTATCAGAAATCGGAATCACACGAACCTGCTCCGGACACAGCCATGTTGGGAACATTCCTGCATATTTCTCGATCAGCCATGCCAGTGTTCTCTCGTAGCATCCCACAGATGTACGGTGGATGATGTACGGACGCTGTTTGTCACCATTCTCATCTATATAGTACATATCAAACTGCTCAGCAAGAAGCGCATCCCACTGGATTGTGATCATTGTGTCTTCCTTACCATATACGTTCTTCGCATTGATATCAACCTTCGGTCCGTAGAATGCCGCTTCTCCGACATCCTCTACGAATGGAATGTTGAGTTCCTGAAGCATTGTACGGATATGACCTTCTGTCTCTTCCCATACCTCCGGTGCTCCAATATATTTCTTAGTATCTGTTGGATCCCATTTAGAAAGGTGATATGTTACATCCTCTTCTACTCCGAGAACCTGCAGACAGTACTGTGCAAGTGCGATACAATCTTTGAACTCTTTTACCATCTGATCTGGTCTTACTACTAAATGTCCCTCAGAGATCGTGAACTGACGAACACGTGTCAGACCATGCATCTCTCCGGAATCCTCGTTACGGAACAGTGTAGATGTCTCGCCGTAGCGAAGTGGCAGATCACGGTAGCTGTGTTGCTCTGCTTTGTATACATAATACTGGAATGGACATGTCATCGGACGAAGAGCAAATACTTCTTTATCTTTCTCCTCATCTCCTAAAACGAACATTCCTTCTTTATAGTGATCCCAGTGTCCGGAAATCTTATAAAGATCGCTCTTTGCCATAAGTGGTGTCTTTGTACGGATATATCCACGTTTTTCCTCTTCATCCTCGATCCAGCGCTGCAGTTCCTGCATGATAATAACACCGTTTGGCATGATCAGCGGAAGTCCCTGTCCGATTACATCTACAGTTGTGAAAAGCTTCATCTCACGGCCAAGTTTGTTATGATCACGTTTCTTTGCTTCCTCTAACTGTGTCAGATGCTCTTTCAGCTCATCCTTTGTTGCATAAGCTGTACCGTAAATACGTGTCAGCATATGCTTGTTCTCATCACCTCTCCAGTAAGCTCCTGAAGATGATAACAGCTTGAATGCTTTGATTCCCTTTGTGCTCATCAGGTGCGGGCCTGCACATAAGTCAACCCAGTCTCCCTGAGAATAGAAGGAAATCTCTTCTCCTTCCGGAAGATCCTCAATCAGTTCAACCTTGTATGGCTCATTTTTCTCTTTGAAAAATGCGATCGCATCCTCTCTTGATTTTGTAAATCTTTCGATCTTTGCCCCCTTCTTGATGATCTTCTTCATCTCTTTCTCGATAGCGTCAAGGTCATCTCTTGAAAATGACTGACATTCGAAATCATAGTAAAATCCTGTATCAATAGAAGGTCCGATTGCAACCTTTGCCTCTGGGAAAAGTGTCTGAACAGCTTCTGCCATTACATGAGATGCTGTGTGACGAAGTACTGCCAATCCTTTCTCATCTCTTGCTGTAAGGATGTTCAGTTCACAGTCTTTATCAAGAACTGTACGAAGGTCTACAACCTCTCCATCTACTTCTCCTGCACAGGCTGCGCGTGCAAGTCCTTCACTGATGTCAAATGCAACGTCGATTACTGACTTTGCTTCTGAATATTCTTTTTTTGATCCATCTTTTAATGTAATAATCATTTTCGCTTCCTCCTATTTTCTTCAAGTAACTATGCATGCTTTCATTCGGGGATTCTATGGAAAAAGAAAAGACTTCATCTGTCCCCTGCACTCACATGCAAGGGACGGATAAAGTCTGATTATCAATTACTTTACTATCCGCGGTTCCACCCTTTTTGTTTTCAAGATCACAGCAAATGTACTGCTTTAAAACCACTTCATTCATGATTATAACGGAATCACCGGACCGGATTGGGGCCACTCAGAGGTAGTCTTCAAATGATTCCTGCTAAGATACTTCCAGCAAATGTATCTCTCTCTGTAACATTCCACATCCTACTCGTCTCGTCATCGTGTTATCGGCTAAGAACTATGTTGCTTTATAATCCTTAACTTCTTCTGACCATCATTATAGCATTCAATCGAGGATTGTCAACGCTATTTTTACAGTTTTTTCAGTTTTTTAGATGATCTTCTTTTTCTTGAAGATCAAAATACAGATCACGATAATGACAATACTAAGTGCCATTACCGCCGGATATCCATTTTCAAGTCCAGGCATATCTTTAAAGTTCATTCCAAACCATCCCGTGATCAATGTCAGTGGGAAGAAAATCGTAGAAATCACTGTTAAAAACTGCATGTTGTTATTCTGTCTATTATCAATCTGAGACTGGTAAGCCTCCTTTACCTGACGGGCATATTCCAACAGATGAGAAGTACGGCTCATCAGACGGTCTGCACGGTCAGTAAGTGTTCCGAAGTATTTCAATTGATCATTCAAAAACAATCCATTCTCGTTCTCTTCAAGCTCTTTTGTCAAGTCCATCATCTCATCATAATAGCTTCTCAGATTCAGAAGTTCCCTTCGGATCGGCATCAGTCGATTCTGGATCGTATCTGTATGATCCTGGGACACATCCTCTTCCATCCGAAGAAGTCTACGCTCATAAGCCACAAGGATCTCCAGATCACTACTCATGAATTCTGCTATGTAATTATAGAGGAATCTCTCTTTCGTCTCACCCTGATGCATTCGTTTCCTCTTAATCCTACTAATAAGCCGCTCTGAAAATGTCTCGTCATCTACGATAACAACATTATTTTCATTTACAAACATGTACATTCGGTATCTGCTTCCTAATACATCAAGAAGCTTTGGAATGCAGAAAGTTCCTACCATACATTCCTGCTGATTCTCAATCTTACAGAATCCGATCTTCGCAATCTGGATCTCACTTTCATATATGATCCCTGCTGTTGCCAATGTCTCCTCCGCATGATTGGAATCTGTGAGGAACACAGCAGGACACTTTTCTTTCTCCCATTCTTCCTGACTGATCTCTGTCAGACGTTCCCCGAATTTATAGATCATTCTATCACCTTATTTTCTGTCTGTTGTACAGCCCCTCCAACTGATTACTACTGTTCACTGCTGCTTTCGCATAGGCTTCCTGGTAAAGAAGTTCCTGTGAGTTAATTGGCTGTCCCTTACATTCTACCACAGAATAGGTTCCTTTTGCATCCTCCTTTCGTGCTTTTTTGTTATCACTTAACATCAAATCAAAAAGATCCTGCAGACGTTTCTTTAATCGTTCGGAATAAACTGGCGCTGCAACCTCTACACGCTTCACTGTATTTCGTGTCATGAAATCAGCAGATCCGATATAATACTGTGCCTCTTCTCCATTTCCGAAGATATAGATTCTGGAATGTTCCAGGAATCTTCCGACAACACTGATCACATGAATATTCTCTGTCTCACCTTCCACACCTGGGATCAGACAGCAGATACCTCTGACGATCATGTCAATCTTCACACCAGCCTTAGACGCATCGATTAATTTATCAATGATACGCTTATCTGTCAGAGAATTCATTTTCAGGCCGATGTATGCAGTCTCTCCATTTTTCTGTTTCTGGATCTGTTCCTCGATTTTCTCGATCACTTTAGACTGAAGGCATTTTGGTGCAACGAGTAAATGTTCCATATCTTCAACTACTTCACCTTTAGCCAGTGCCTGGAAAACTCTTGCGGCATCCATTCCAATCTGCTCATTCGCTGTCATAAGAGAGAGGTCTGTATAAAGTCTTGCGGTCTTCTCGTTGTAGTTTCCTGTTCCGATCTGTGTGATGTACTGGATTCCATTTTCCCCTCTGCGTGTGATCAGGCACAGCTTGGAGTGTACTTTATAATGCTCCAGTCCGTAGATGATCTGGCATCCGGCCTCTTCGAGCATTCTGGACCAGCGGATATTATTCTCCTCATCAAAACGTGCACGAAGCTCTACGAGAACAACTACTTCTTTTCCATTCTCTGCCGCCTCGCAAAGTGCCTCGATGACCTTACTCTGTTTTGCCAGTCGGTACAATGTCATCTTAATGGAAATGACACTGTCATCCTCTGCTGCTTCTGTCAGCATTTTCAGGAAAGGTCTGATAGAATCATAAGGATAGGATAACAGCTTGTCTTCCTGTGTGATCTGCTGTAAAATGCTCTGTCCATCCTTGAATTCCGGACTCTTCTGCGGCACGCGCTTTTCATAGAAGAGCTCTGTATTTCTGCGCAGAAGATCCTGAAGCTGGAACACGAAAGAAACATCCAGTGGTGCTTCACTACGGAATACTCTATCCGGAGTTACATCCAGGTATCTGCACAATGCGTCTACAACAGTTTCATCCATCTCTCTGGAAAGATCAATACGTACCGGAGAGAGTTTCTTTCTCTGCTTCATCAGATCTTCCATAAACTCACGATAATCAAGATCCTCATCATAAGCCGCATCGGCATCGATATCCGCATTTCTTACGACCTTCAATAAAGATTTCCCCTTTACCTTGTATCCCTTAAAGACTTTGCCAATATAATGAAGAATCAGATCTTCAATGAGCATATATCTTCCTTTTCCACCGGGAAGTTCAACCATTCTTGTCAGCATATTGTTGGAGCATGGAATGATTCCGATTCTTTCCTTCTTATTTCTCGTCTCAAGAACAACGACTGCGTAAATTTCTCCATTTTTTAAGAAAGGAAATGGTTGTCTCTTGCCGACGATTGTCGGTGAACTTAAAGGCATGATCTCCTTCATAAAATACTTCTCAAGAAATTTTTTCTCCTCTGATTTTGCAGAAGCATGATTAATCAATGTAATTCCGTACTCTTCAATCTTCTTCATCAGCTTCTCATAAGCCTTATCTTTTCTCTGATTCAGCTTCTTAACTTCTTTAATGATTGCACGGATCTGTTCTGCTGAAGTCATCTTTGTCTTATTCTCTCTGATCTCTGTACTGATCAGCATCTGATCCTGAAGTGATCCGACACGCACACGGAAGAATTCATCCAGATTACTCTGATAGATTGACACAAATGTCATACGCTCGCACAGCGGTACTTCCGGGTTTTCTGCTTCCTCCAATACTCTTTCATTGAACTTCAACCAGGATAATTCACGGTTCATGTATACATTACTCATTTTAATTTTCTCCATCCTTTAACACATTTTGTTGCCATTTGCAATTAGCTTAAATTTACAGTCAAGGCGTTCTGCCGCTCTTCTGCACATGATCATACGCTCCAGAAAGATTTCAAAATAATCCATAACGGTGCAGATTTCATCATCTAGCTCCAGTTCCATCTGAATTACTTTCTTCTCTTTTTGAATTGTCAACTTCGTTGACAGGGCTGCATAATTTACCCTGTCATGTATGTCAAATGTTGCCGGAACCAGATTCTGTACACGGTTTCGTCTTACATCTGTCTTATCTGCCAGTATCAGTGCAGCTGATACCGGATCCACAGCATCTCCGGTTGCCTCGTCATGGTGACCGATTGCTGTCATAATTACCAGAACATCTTTCAATGACATCTCTGTATCCTTTAATATCTGATATGCCAGCAGTGCACCGCTGTGTGCATGATCATGCCTGTTAATACTATTTCCGATGTCATGCATATAACCTGCGATTCTTGCAAGTTCAATCTTATGTTTTCCATATCCGAGCTCTGTCAGAATCTTGCCTGCAGTATCTGATACTTTTGCGGCATGTTTTTTGGAATGTTCTGTATATCCAAGCTCTTTTAAAGTAGCATTTCCCTGTTCGATCAACAGATTTATTTCTTCTATCTCCCGAATCTCTTTATATGTTGTTTTCAAAGTCTTTTTACTGCCTCCATTGCAAGTTCTGAACGTTCGCATTCTTCTGCTGTCATCGTCAGTTGCCAGCACAATGGACTTCCTTTCATATGTTCTGCCGCATAACTCAGACCATTGGTTCTCTCATCCAGGAACGGACGGTCTATCTGATTCGGATCTCCTAAAAGAATGATCTTCGTATCCTTTCCTGCTCTTGTGATAATGCCTTTGATCTGATCCGGCGTTGTATTCTGCGCTTCATCAATGATCAGATACGTCTTGACGATCGACCGGCCACGGATAAAATTTAGTGCCTCTGCCTGAATGAAACCTCTGGAATAAATTTCCTCCACTTTATCCCGCAATACCTCTTCGTCTTTATAACGCTCGTCCTCATTCGAATCAAGCAACTGCTCCAGGTTATCAAGGACCGGGCGCATCAACGGAGAAATCTTTTCCTGTTCATCTCCCGGAAGGAATCCGATTCCTTCGTCAAACTGCGCATTCGGTCTACAGACAAGAATCTTTCTGTATTCGCCTGTCGGATGATTCATCAATTTTTCCAGACCTACTGCAAGAGAATAAAATGTCTTGCTTGTTCCGGCCATTCCTTTGACAATAACAAGCGGTGCTTTCTCTGCTGGCTGCATCAAAGCTTCCTGTAAGAAATACTGTCCTGCATTTCTTGGAGAAATTCCATACGGAGAACTCTTTTTAAATTCCAGTTTCCGAAGGATTCCATGCTCCACTCTTCCAAGATGTGTCTTCTTTCTTGCCTGATCTGATTTAATGATCACGAACTGATTTTCCAAAAGATTAGGACAAAATGCTTTCTCATTCTCATCTAATTGATAAACTTCATCCACCGGTATTCCCTTTTTCTTAAAATCCTTAAACAATTCATCCGGTGCATAAACTTCACATCTTCCGGTATACTGTCTGTCATGAGCTATCACTTGCTCGGAAATAAAATCTTCTGCACACAGATCCAACACCTGTGCTTTAATTCGAAGCAGGATATCTTTCGTCACAAGAACAACCTGTTCTTTTCTTGATTTCTTTAATCCAAGGCAAACCTTTAAGATTCTGTTATCTGCGACCTCCAGAGATAAATCTACCGGAAGTTCAACATCTACAAAATTCTTTTCAACCCAACAGATTCCTCCATTCTCAAGGGATACACCCTCCAGAAGATTCCCCTTCTGACGCAGTTCTTCAAGCAGACGGATACATTTTCTTGCGTTGGCTCCTGTCTCGCCATCTGCTTTTTTCAAATGATCAAGTTCTTCCAATACAACCATCGGGAGAACGACCAGATTATCCTCAAAACTAAAAAGCGCATTTGGGGACTGAATCAGAACATTGGTATCCATCACATAAATTTTAATCATATAATAATGCCCTCTCTGAGTCTTTGTTGTCATCTTAAATACAAAGCTGACAACATTCTTTTCCATTTTTCTGTTCTATTTTACAAATGCTACTTTACATTCTGATATGATTTATGTTAAATCCATGTAAAACAAATTTCTCTATTGCGCCTTTCTTACGCTTGTTTTCAGCTTCCTATAAACACAAAACACCTTGAAGAGATTTTTTACTAATACCTCCTCAAGGTGTTTCGCAATATTAAACGATTATCTTTCATTCTTATTTTACATTCTCACCGCGCTCTTACACTTCCGGCAATTCTTTTACAAATTCCAGTAACTCTTCCATCGAGCCCTGATATTCAGAGTCGATCGGAAGGTTTTTCTTATTCTCCATCGTATCTGTGATAAGAAATACAGGAACTCCAAGCGCACGGATCGCAAGATCTTCCTCCACGTCATTTCCAACCATCAGACACTCTGACGGATCAAGCTCAAACTGTTCCAAAATTTGACGGAAATATTCCGGATTTGGCTTACAATATACATGATCTTCATATGTTGTAATAATCTTAAAATCTTCCGGATCCAGTCCCGCCCAGTCGATACGATTCATTGTTGCACATCTTGGAAAGATCGGGTTCGTTGCAAGATAAACTTCAATGCCTTTCTTCTTCGCCTCTTTTATAACCATATCTGAAAGTGGTGTCGGCTGTGTCGTACACTTGGCCTGATTGAATTCATCCTCATAAAATGCATCTGCGATTGCCTCTGATTCTTCTACAGAAAGCGGTAGGAATTCATCAATATAACTCCAGAATGCCTCCCGGTTTGTTCTGGAACCATCATTTTTCACCATCGCCTCATAGCCTTTCCATACTGCACCAATAAATCCTTTTGGATCCATTTCCACGCCTTTCTTCAAATATGACTTTGCAAGAAGCGGCATATAAAAACGGACAAATTCGTCCTGTACCATCGGTAAAAGTGTTCCGTCTAAGTCAAATAAAATATGTTTAATCGACATCTTTTTCTCCTTCTTTCAATCTTTGTGCTCTTCTCTGATTGCTGATGACTCTTATAATGTCGGTCATAGAATAAGCCCTTTTTATCATAATAGTAACATTATACTCTCATATATTTCCTTCTATCAAGCAAATTATTATTCAGAACATGCCACTTCATAAAAGTTTCACATTTCTCTATTATCTATACTGCAGATACTCCAGGAACCGCTTCACCGCCGGAGTTGCACCTTTTCTGTTACGCATGGCAAGTCCTATATTACGATACGCCGGGATTTCCAGTTCTCGTGTAACAATTCTATACGGAATCCGTTTCAAGATCAGTTCCGGCAAAACACTGATTCCAAGCCCGCTCTCAACCATCGCCATGATCGCGTAGTCATCCCATGTTGTGAAATGTACTTTCGGCTTTAAATTACTTCTTTCAAAGATCTCAGAAACTTCTGCCTTAGCACCTTTCTCCAATAGCATAAACGGTTCCTCACAAAGCGCACTGACCGGAATCTTCTGAAGTTCTGTCAGCGGATGTCCTTCCGGAAGCACGACAAGCAGCCTGTCCTGCTCCAGGAAAATTGTATCCATCTCATCCCTTACCGGCAATCTTGTGAATCCACAGTCAATTCGCCCTTCCATGATCCATTCTTCAATATCCGTATAATCACCCAAAAGCATCTCGTAATCAATGTTTGGATAATTTTTCTGAAATTCCTTGATAATATTCGGCAGCCAATGTGTTGCTACGCTGGAAAATGTACCGATACGGATCAATCCTGACTTTAACCCTTGAAGCTCATCAACTTCCAATTGAAGTTTCTCGTATTCTCTGCAGACCCGTTCCGCATAAGGAAGTAACTTCATCCCGCTGCTTGTAAGCTTTACTCCTGACTTGCTTCGTTCAAGCAGAACTACCTTCCATTCCTTTTCCAGATCATTGATCATTCGGCTGATCCCGGACTGGGAATAACTCAACTGTTCCGCTGCCTTTGTAAAACTTCCACACTCTACAGTCTTAACAAACGCCATGTATTTCTGAATACTTCCATCCATGAATTTAACACTCCTTTCGCTTTACATTTTCCCATCTGTTTTCGCTACGAAAAATCTCTTCACTTACTTTATATTTGATTTTGTCATGTAATCCATGAGAAACATTCGCTTTTGTAATTTATAACTGTATGATACTATAAAACAGTCGATGAGACAAGGCTGGTTGTTAACTGACATCCGGAAATTATTTTAAAAGATATTTATCAAGGAGTTATGCATTATGGGACTTTATAATAATCGAATTGTAGTAAAAGTTGGAACATCCACACTTACGAATGACGCCGGAAAGAGCGATCTTCGTACAACAGACCGTCTTGTCTGTGTACTTTCTGATATCCAGAACATGGGATACGAAGTCGTACTCGTTTCCTCCGGAGCGATCGCAGTCGGAAGAAATAAACTGAACATGACTGCTAAACCAGACAGTATGCGTATGAAACAGGCTGCTGCCGCAGTCGGACAGTGTAGTCTGATGTATCTGTATGACAAGTTCTTTGGTGACTATGACAAGACTGTAGCACAGATTCTGCTCAATGCAGATGATATTGAAGAAGAAGAGAAAAAAGAAAATCTGATCAATACATTCAATGCACTTCTCGAGATGGGTGTAATCCCGATTGTAAATGAAAATGACTCCGTAAGCTATAAAGAAATCGAATCCGAGGATCGTCTCTTCGGTGATAACGATATGCTCTCCGCTGTCGTAGCAGTACTCTGCCGCGCAAAGCATCTGGTCATCTTCTCCGACATTGATGGATTTTATGACCACGATCCAAGATTGTATCCAAATGCACAGCTAATCGATCAGATTGATGCAATCGATGACGGCGTCTATGCTTTAGCCGGTGGCGCAGGTTCCCGACGTGGAACAGGCGGAATGCGTACAAAACTTCAGGCCGCATCCCTTGCCACTTCCCAGGGAACAAACACAATTGTTACAAACGGAAAGCGTCCGGAAGTTCTTTATGATATTGTAAAAGGCGGAAGAGCCGGCACATTATTCCCGGGAAAAATCTGATTCTTTCAGTAACATATTATAATTAATAAAAACGGATTAAAATCAGAAAATGCTTTGTTTTTGTTTCTTCTGACTTTAATCCGTTTCTTTCCATCATTTCTGCAACTCGTTTGCACTATCTTTTTGCTCCATCTCCTGTTTCCAGTAGATACGAAGCTTCTTCTCATCCAATCCATTCACAAATCGCTTCTTATATACAAGAAATTCCTCTAGATCCATCAAAATATGATACAGAAGTGCTCGTCCTTCGAACTCTTCGCGCGTCTTTGGAAGTTCTTCTTGCTTCATTTGCTCCGAAATCTCTTCCAACTTCTCGATCTGCTGATCTGGAATATTCATCTCAACAACATAATCTGCCATATACATGATATAATCTGCGATCACAAGTGCCTGCTTCGGCATCTTACGGATCTTCTTGATCTCATAATGCAGGTTATGAAGTACCTGCAGCTGCGCCAGACGCATTTCAAAGTAATCTATATAGTATCCCGGATGCGAATGAAATGTATTATCCTGGTAATCATACGCTGCCTTGATAAATTCATGCATTCTCCCTTCAAAGGCGATGATCCGATCCCAGACATTGATCTCCATATCTTTATTATGAAGATACGCTGCAAGTTCACACAAAAGAATCTGTAGCTGATCCTCTGTCTCCCTCATATAACGAATCAGATCCTGTTTCTGTCCTTCATAATCATAGAACAAATTCAGTACAATCGCGATTGTGATTCCAATCATTACTAAAAACAGCTCATTGCGAATAAACTCCGGACTAAAATCTCTTGTCATAAGAAAATGTGTGCCGATAACGGCATTTACCGAAATTGTTGCCGACCATCCAAGACTATGACTGACCGCAACGATCAGAAATACATAGATTCCATACGCAAGCCAGGAACTCGTCATATGTCCAAATGTCAACGCCGCCAGAACTACCGCCAAAACAAATGTCGCCATACGATAAAAAGATAATTTCACCGTCTCCCATTTTGTTGTTACTAACGTAAGCAGTGTGATACTTCCGGCAGATGCCTCATACTCCAATCCCAGTATATGCGCTAGATAAATTGCTACACTGCTGCCCACCGCGATCTTAATTGCCTGCAGCAGGACTCTTTTTACTTGTCGTGCTTTTTCCATCGTCCTCCCTTTCCAATTTTCTAACCCATCATCTGATTTATATTTTATCATCATATTTGCGATATAATCCAGTGTTTTTTTAACACAGCTTGTACAAAATGACGAACATGAGGTGCCTTTGCTACTATAGCAATCGCTCACTAACAAATCTAGATAAAACTTTGTTTATAGAAAAAGGGGTGATTACAACCTACATATGTATGTAATCACCCCTATAACAATTCAACCTATTTTTCTGTTTCTTCTGCCTTCTTCTCCCATCTTTCTACAAAAGCATCAGCATAAGAAAGATAGTATTCTCGAAGTCCCATTCGGATCTTCTGCTCACTATTCTCTGCAATACCTTCTGTGATACGGCGAAGCTGCTCTAACTTCTGCTGCTTATCTCCCATCTTCTCAATTGCATAAGCTACATAACCATCCATCGTCTTCCCCTGAAGCTGTGACAGATATGGATTCTCAAACAAACTGATGAGTCTCTCCTGATAAACCATCTCCCACTCTGCCTTCTTCTCTGGTCTCAATGCATTCTCCATGCCGGAAAGTATCTGAAAAAGCTGCTCGCTTGGAGTTTTCTCAATCTCTTGCTCAAGGAAAAGCTTGCTCTGTCCATCTTCTTCGAATTCTGTCTGACTCGTTTGTTCCACATTTTTCCTTCGAAGCATCTGCTCTTTCTTTGCAACTAAGATCGTATTTTCTGCTGCCATTGCTGCAATCACATGAAATACATCATGAATCTGCTGTGCACTCAAAACTACTGCCTGGATATGACGGTTTGGAAGACGTACCGCAAATCCCTCCTGAACAAGATTCTGTAATGCCTCACGGATCGGCATTCTTGAAACACCAAGACGCTCTGCAAGTGCTTCCTGCGCCAGCTCTTCCCCCGGTTTCATAACTCCTGAAAGAATCTCCTCTTTAATTAACTGTACAATGTAATCTTTTGTCTGTACTGATGCCATATTTTCACCCTCTGTATTTTTTCTATTTCTCTACTTCTGTCTAATCTTGTTTTAAAAGAATTAATTTTATTTCTTTTTACTTTATTAGAGAAAATTTTTCATCTTTTTTTATAAACTCGTAACAATATTGTATCCATTTTCATTTCCTTCGTCAAGATGCTTTTTCGTATCCGTTCTAAGTTCGTTATAAGTGCGCATCCTAAGCGGAGCGTTTTTTATATATTAGGAAAGAACTTTCCTAATATATAAAAAACCGCTGCTGATTCCAGATACAACTGAAATCAACAACGGTCTTTACTCTTCAGCCGAAAATCGGACTCGAACCGACGACCCCTTCATTACGAGTGAAGTGCTCTACCAACTGAGCTATTTCGGCATATGGTCGTCAATTCTGACGACCTTTGTTATTATATCGCGTTTGGATATAAATTTCAACCACTTTTTTAATCAACTTCTATAGACTTTTATCATACTTTTATCATTCTAATAAATAATAACTAATGATTTGCCATATGAACTGTCAACTGATTATATGGGATGTCAATGCCTTCCTCATCAAAAGACATTTTAATCTCCTCAAGGATTCTCCAGCGCGTTGCCCAGTAAGCTTCTGTCTTCACCCAGGCTCTAAGTCCGATCACAACACTGCTGTCTGCAAGTTCTGATACGAACACTTTAATCTCTTCATCCTGAATAACATCTTCATCCTTCAGTAGAAGATTCTCTACGATCTCTTTTGCTTTCTTCAGATCAGATTCATAAGAAATTCCTACTTTAAGATCCAGCTGACGTTCCGGTCTTGCTGTTACATTTGTCAGACTGTTACTTGTCAGAATACTGTTTGGCACAACAATCGTCTTATTATCGATTGTTGTCATCTTTGTATAGAAGATCTGAATTACCTTTACAGTTCCTTCGATTCCCTCTGAATTCACAATAATATAATCTCCAACTGCAAATGGTCTGAGAAGAAGAATCAAGATACCTCCTGCAAAGTTCGACAGACTCCCTTGTAATGCCAGACCAATTGCCACACCGGCGGAAGCGATGATCGCTGCTACAGAAGAAGATTCTACGCCAAATTTTGTTGCGATCATAAAGATCAGAAGTGCGTATAACCCAAATTTCAACATAGAATCAACAAACTGGCGAACTCCAACATCCGCATTGGATCTCTCCATTGATTTGCCTACCACTTTACGTATAACAGATATCACCTTAGATCCGATCAGGTAAAATACTATCGCGAAAATCACCTTCAACCCAAAGGCAATCAGATTCGGAATATTATCATTAAAATATTGTACAAAGCGATTCACTTCATCTGCTGTGCTTGCTGTTACTTCCTGTGCAGAATCAAGCACATCATTGACGGAACTGTTATTCGTCTGCGTTGCTGTTTGGGTCAGTGCAAAGGCTGTCCCCTTTGTCAGTAATGCTGTTCCAAGTTCTTTCACTGTTGTCAGATACATACTTTTAACCTCCTTATTTTAATGCAAGAAATGCACACAGATTTCCCCTGTTGTTCCCCATCGTCCGGTGAGAATATAGGATCTTACTATTGCAATGTGTACAAACATTTGTGATTGCCATATGCTCCGGCAGAATTCCACTTTCCAGGAAGATCAGTTCATTTGCCTTCCATAAATTCAACTGATATTTTCCGTTCTCTTTCTTATAGAAAAGATCCTCCCAGTATTTCTTTTCAAAAGCTTCTTTAAACTGCTCAATTACATCCTCACTGACCTCATAACAATCCATACATACTGATGGTCCTACTGCTGCAAGCAGATCTTCCGGTTTGGATCCAAAATTCTCCTGCATCAGCTGAACAGTATTTTTTCCAATCTTTCCAACAGTTCCTCTCCAGCCGGAATGACTCAGCCCGATTGCCTTTTTCACCGGATCCACAAAGTAAAGTGGTACACAATCTGCATAGGAAGTCACAAGACAGATTCCCGGAACATTTGTGATCATCCCATCCACATCTGTATAATTGCGTTCCCGCATAACACCTTTTCCCTTATCTTCCTTTGTAACCACACGGACATTCGTTGTATGTGTCTGCTTTGACAGAACCATATCTTCTACAGCGACGCCCATTGATGCTCCAATCCTTTTAAAATTCTCTAATACCCTTGCCGGGTCATCTCCACGATCAAAGCTTAGATTTAAAGAAGAATAATAGCCCTCACTGACTCCTCCAAGTCGTGTAGAAAAAGCACTCGTTACAATGCCCGTCTCCTGAAACAATGGATATTCCAGATAAGGAGTTTTCTTTTCTACTTCATCAAAAATATGTGCCGCGTTCTTATAAATCAATCCTAAACTCATATTCTGTCCTTTCTTCTCTATCCGCAAAATGCATTCTTCACCAACTGGATCCTTGTCCCTTCAATACCGATCACATCAAATCTGCATGGGACATCACTAATATGATATTCCGTCAGATAATACATTGCTGCCTGAAATATCTTTCTCTGCTTTCTTGCATCTACAGCTTCCAGCGGACTCCCCTTACCAGGACCCGTCCTGTACTTCACTTCACAGAATACCAGATTCTCCCCCTCTTTTGCAACAATATCAATCTCTCCTATGCGACAGCGATAATTGTACTGTAGTATCTGATAGCCATGCTGTTCCAGATAAAAACCTGCTGCCTGCTCATAGTTTCCACCTGTCTTGCGATTATTCTTTTCTTTTTTCGGATCCTTCATCTACCTGATTCCCCTCTTCTAATCCGTCGAACTTTCGGATTTAAGAAGAGCTGCCACTGGCAGCTCTTTCTTTTATACAACCCTGATATCATTAAATAAACTTCTTGATAAATGTCTTTCTATGTATCGGTGTCGGTCCATATTTCTTGATTGCCTCAATATGTTCTTTGGATCCATATCCTTTATGGCCTGCAAATCCATACTCTGGCATCACTTTATCATATTCTACCATCAGCCGGTCCCTTGTCACTTTTGCAAGAATACTTGCCGCTGCAATAGACACACTCTTCGCATCTCCTTTAATAATCGGAACCTGCGGAATGATCATCTCCGGAATCGTCACAGCATCATTCAAAAGAATCCCTGGTTCTACTGCCAGCTTTGAAATTGCTTCACGCATTGCCTCATAAGTTGCCTGTAGAATATTAATTTCATCGATTCTCGCCGGACTTGCCATACCTACTGCCGCTGCAACCGCTTTCTCCATAATCTCATCATACAACTCTTCTCTCTTTGCAGCAGACAGTTTTTTTGAATCATTCAGATAGAGAATCTCACAATCCTTTGGGAGAATCACTGCACCGGCTACTACCGGTCCTGCCAGAGGACCTCTTCCTGCCTCGTCAATTCCACAGATAAAACTATAATCCGCATATTTTCTCTCGAATGTTTTCATTACCTCGAGGCGTTCTCTCTCCTGAACAAGTGCCTGCTGCTTCTTCCGATATCTTGCTGTCAGATTTTTTACACCTGTTCTGGAATCCGTCTCGTATTCCTGACAAAGTGCTTCCCACTGTTGTTCTCCTGCCTGTTCAAATTCTATCTTGATCTCGCTAATACTTTTACTCATGATGTATCACCCCAATTTGACTCAATGGCCACACGCGAATCCATGCCCTTCCGATCAGATCTTTTCTATGGATCAAACCAACATCGGATGCTCTGCTGTCGCTGCTGTTATTCCGATTATCTCCAAGTACAAAATATTCATCCTCACCCAGTGTTAATGGTTCTTCTGCAATGCCCGGATTCTCCATTATTTCATTCCCATAATGTTCATCCAGACGCATCCCATCAATATAAACCATTCCGGATAAAATCTGTACTGTCTCTCCCGGCAGCCCGATGATCCGCTTAATATAATAGGTATTGTCCTGGTATTGATATGGAAATACTACGATGTCATATCGTTTCGGATCTCTGAAGCGGTAAGTCATTTTATCAACAATCAGCTGATCCTTATCTGACAGTGTAGTTTCCATAGAAGAACCACTGACTTCTGTTCTCTGTCCTACAAAAGTGACCACACACCAGGTAAAAGCGATGATCAGTACAATATACAGAAGCCATCCAGCCAGTTCTTTTATAATTTCTTTCATACCGTATTAGTTCTCCTCTGGAAGCTCCAGTGTAAGCCTTCCAAGGCGGCCATTACGAAAATCATCCAAAAGAATTGCCGCTGCTTTTTCCACATCTAATTCGCTTCCTCTGACCAGACAGTGTCTGCTTTCTGCAATTCTCCTTAACACTTCATAATTATCTTCTGAAGATTCTATCGTGTACTTCTCTTCAAGAACTCCCGGATATGACTGATTTAAAAATTTCACAAGCTCACTTGCCAGTTCTTCTGTCTGAAGAATCTCGTCTTTAATCGAACCGATAAACGCAAGACGCAAACCTACTGTCTGGTCTTCAAACTTCGGCCAGAGAATTCCCGGTGTATCCAAAAGTTCTACATTCTTATTCAGACGGATCCACTGTTTTCCCTTTGTCACTCCAGGCTTATTTCCTGTTTTTGCACAGGCTTTTCCTGCCAGCGCATTGATAAAGGTAGATTTTCCTACGTTTGGAATTCCTACCACCATGGCACGTACCGGACGGTTCAGGATTCCACGCTTTCTGTCACGTTCCATCTTCTCCTTACATGCTTCCTGGATCACAGACTGGATCGACTTGATTCCGCCGCCTTTCTTAGAATTCACTTTCACGACAGAATATCCCTGCTTCTTGAAATATTCCATCCACTCATCATTTCTTCTGTCTTCCGCAAGATCTGCCTTATTCAAAAGAATCAGTCTCGCCTTATTCTTTCCAAGCTCATCAATGTCCGGATTACGACTGCTGAGCGGCACTCTTGCGTCAACCAACTCAATAATCAGATCGATCAGCTTAATATTCTCCTGCATCATTCTTCTGGCCTTTGTCATATGGCCAGGATACCACTGAAAATGCATTGCATTCCTCCTGTTATTTTTTCATTCTATTTTATCTTTTTACAAATCCGAAATGTTCCCCGGAGCTTACATTGAACCAGACCTTTCCATAGATCTCATCTGCCTTTACCACTCCGACCGTCTCAGATCTGCTGTCTTCGCCTGACTCTTCATTGTCTCCGAGCACAAAGTACTCGTCTTTGCCAAGCTTTATCTCATCAGAAGCTATCCCCGCATCTTTTATCTCTGATACATGAATATGTTTCTTCTGCTCTTTCCCATTAATATAAACAGTTCCATCCTTGATCTGGATAGTCTCTCCCGGAAGACCGACAATCCTTCTAATTAAAAGATGAACTTCGCGGTTTCCGTCTGGTCGAAATGCCACCACAGTTCCTCTGGAAGGTGTCTTCATATCCACGATCAGACGATCTACAAGAACAACCTCTCCATTCTCAATTGCCGGACTCATGGCATCTCCCGCATTGCTTACACGATGCCCGAAAAATGCGATTAAAAGTACTGCCACCAGGCACACACACAGTATCTCTCCTGCGAGAATCAAAGAATTTTTTGTTATATGATAATTCTTCTTTTCAAACTTTAATTTCTTACTTCGGTTTGTAAATTTCAGATGGTTTTTCTTCTTCATCTGCGGCTTCTTCTTTTTCTTTCTTCTGTTATTCTTTCGAAAACTCAGATTCTGCCCCATAGGTTCCTTATTTTCCTTCCCAACTATAAGAAACACGCTCCGCGAGTTTCTCAAATTATCGCGGCAGTCACCAAGGTCTCGTGCAAGCACGGACTTTGGCTCGTTGCTCGCGTAAGCTATAAGAAAAGGGACAATATACAAGTTCTGTAATTGTCCCTCTCATAGTTACTATTTTACTAATTCTTTTACCTTAGCAGCTTTACCAACACGCTGTCTTAAGTAGTTCAGTTTCGCTCTTCTTACTTTACCTCTGCGAACAACTTCTACTCTCTCAACATGTGGAGAATGTACCGGCCATGTCTTCTCAACACCGATTCCGTTAGATGTCTTTCTTACTGTGAAAGTCTCTCTTGCTCCGCCACCCTGTCTTTTCAGGACTGTTCCTTCGAAAACCTGGATTCTTTCGCGGTTACCCTCTTTGATCTTGGCATATACTTTTACTGTATCACCAACATGAAATTCAGGTGCGTTCTCCTTTAACTGTTCTGCTTCGATTTTTCTAATGATTTCGTTCATTTTGTGTGACCTCCTTAATATTTGACGTTCTTAACACTTCACTTTTGTGCCAGAGGACCATCGCGCTTCTTTTCACAACTTTTGTAGTTTACCATATTTCCGGGCTTTTTTCAAGTCCCTATTTCATTTTTTCTGCTTCTTTGCGTTCCCGTTTCACCTGGCGGATCCATTTCTTCTCTTTATCCGTCAGATTGCTCTCCTTGAGAAGATCCGGGCGTCGCTCCATTGTACGAAGGATTGACTGCTCTCTTCTCCATTTTTCAATATTCGCATGATGTCCGGACAGAAGGATGGGCGGAACTTTCTTCCCTCTCCACTCTTCCGGTCTAGAATACTGCGGATACTCCAGAAGATTATCCTGAAATGACTCAAATTCTGCTGAGACATCATTGTGAAGCACTCCCGGAACCAGTCTTGAGATCGTATCGATCATGACCATTGCCGGAAGCTCGCCTCCGGTCAGTACATAATCTCCGATGGAAACATAATCTGTCACGATTTCTTCCAGAACACGTTCGTCGATTCCTTCATAATGACCGCAAAGCAACACAAGGTCTTCCTCCTGAGCCATCTCCTCTGCCATCTTCTGGTTAAATACATCTCCCTGTGGAGAGAGATAGACTACACGCAGTGGACGCTTCTTCGAATTTTCATCCTGCAAATCACTGTTGCGCACTTCAGAACAATCCGCTGGTTCCGTTGACGTGACTTCTTCCGACTTGATGTTCTCCTGCTTTCTCTTGTCGATCTGCTCTTTCACAGCCTCATAAGCCAGATACACCGGTTCTGCCTGCATCAACATGCCTGCACCGCCGCCATATGGATAATCATCCACACTGTTATGCTTATTAAATGCATAATCACGGATATTCACTGCATTGATCGAAAGAAGTCCATTGTTGATTGCACGGCCTGTAATACTTGTATTCACACCTTGCTCGATCATCTCCGGAAATAAAGTCAATACATGGAAATTCATTACAGTAATCCCTCCATCAGATGCACTTTCATCTTCTTCGCTTCTACATCAATATCCAGAATACACTCGTGAATTGCAGGAAGCAGCACTTCTCCGTGATTCTCAGAAGTAATGATATACACTTCGTTTGCTCCTGTCTCCATCACGTCTTTGAGTACTCCAAAGCGTTCCTCACTGTCATCTGTATAGACCTCCATACCGATCAGATCACCGATATAATACTCGTCCTCTTCCAGTTCGACAGCATTTTCTCTTGTTACAAAGAGACTTTTTCCTTTATATTTCTCAATATCATTGATATTATCAATGCCCTTGAATTTCACAATTACAAATTGCTTGAAAAAACGAACAGACTGAATCTCAAGATCCAACTTTTTCCTTCCTGTATCAAGGACAACATTTTTCAATGTCTGAAAACGCGCAGCATCATCCGTTGTCGGGAATACCTTAACTTCACCACGCAGACCATGTGTGGAAGAAATCACTCCCACCTGAAGAAATTGTTCCATTCCTGATTCCTTTCTTATGAAACTATGAGAAACACACTTCGCGAGTTTCTCAAGTTATCGCGGCAGTCGCCAAGGTCTCGTGCAAGCACGGACTTTGACTCGTTGCTCACGTAAAAAGAAAGGGGCAGTCTCTTCTTTATGAAGGCTGTCCCTTTTTTAAGCCCTGCTTTACCAAGCAATGACTCTGTTACTTTTTTCTTTCGTCCTGATACTGTTCTTAAACAATATCGACAACGACTTTCTTGTCTTCCTTTGTTGCTGCTGCCTTAACAACAGAACGGATTGCTTTTGCAATACGACCCTGCTTACCGATCACTTTACCCATGTCGCCATCTGCTACATGAAGTTCCAGTACAGTAGTTTTGCCTTCCTTTTTCTCAGTAACTGAGACTTCATCCGGCTGATCTACCAGTGCCTTTGCAATAACTTCAACTAATTCTTTCATGATACTCGCCCTCCGCGGAGACATCGTTATTTATCTGCAGCTGATCACTCAGCTACAGACATTACTCATACAGATTCGATTATTTCTCGATTCCTGCTGCTTTGAAGATCTTTCCAACAACTTCTGTTGGCTGAGCACCATTGTTGAGCCATTTCTTAGCTGCTTCCTCGTCTACTTTGATTGCGCTTGGCTCAAGGTTCGGATCGTATGTTCCGATTTCCTCGATGAATCTTCCGTCTCTTGGAGATCTAGAATCTGCTACTACGATTCTGTAAAAAGGAGCCTTCTTCTGTCCCATTCTCTTTAATCTGATCTTTACTGCCATTTTTTTCACCTCATAATTTTTCTTAATTTTTTGTTATTGTTTCATTTATATGTCAAAAGGGAAGCTTGAATTTGCCCCTTTTTCCACCTTTGCCACCCATCATTCCAGGAAGTTTCTTCATCATCTTTCTGGATTCGTTGAACTGTTTTACCATACGGTTCACATCTGCAATATCCACACCTGCACCCTTGGCAATTCTGTGCTTTCTGGATGGATTCAGCAGATCCGGGTTTCTTCTCTCTTCCAAAGTCATGGAGTAGATGATTGCTTCCATCTGAGCCATCTTCTTCTCATTCTCTTCGGAATCAAGATCAGGCATCTTACCTCCGAGATTACCCATTCCAGGCAGCATTCCCATGATGCTGGACAAACCGCCCATCTTACGCATCTGTTCCATACTGTCAAGATAATCTTCAAAGTCAAACTGAGCTTTCTTCATCTTATCAGCCATCTTCTTGGCTTTCTCTTCATCAAGCTCAGCGCCTGCCTTCTCAATCAGGGAAAGGACATCTCCCATTCCCAGAATTCGGGATGCCATTCTGTCCGGATAAAACTGCTCCAGATCAGAAAGCTTCTCTCCCATACCGACATAAAGGATCGGTTTTCCTGTCACTGCCTTGATAGACAATGCAGCACCGCCTCGTGTATCTCCGTCAAGCTTTGTGACGATCACACCGTCGATTCCAATCTTATCGTTAAAGGAACTTGCTACATTCACCGCATCCTGTCCGGTCATCGCATCGACAACCAGGATGGTCTGATGAACTTCCACAGCTTCCTTGATCTCCTGAAGCTCTGCCATCATATCTTCATCTACATGAAGACGTCCTGCAGTATCAAGGATCACAATATTGTTACCATTCTTTGATGCATGCTCAACTGCTGCCTTCGCAATATCCGCCGGCTTATTCTTGTCTCCCATGGAGAACATCTCTACGCCCTGCTTCTCTGCGTTGATCTCCAACTGCTTAATTGCAGCCGGACGGTATACATCACATGCTACCAGAAGTGGTTTCTTACCTTTTAACTTAAACTTTCCTGCAAGCTTTGCAGTTGTTGTTGTCTTACCTGCTCCCTGAAGACCTGCCATCATGATCACTGTGATCGCACTGCCCGGTTGAAGCTTGATCTCTGTTGTCTCAGATCCCATAAGCTTAACCAGCTCTTCATTAACGATCTTGATCACCATCTGTCCCGGATTCAGTCCGTTCATCACATCCTGACCAACAGCCCTCTCCTGAACATCCTTTATGAAGCCCTTAACAACCTTGAAGTTTACATCTGCTTCAAGAAGCGCCATCTTAACTTCCTTCAGAGCTGCCTTAACATCATCCTCTGTCAGTCTTCCCTTGCTTCGCAGGTTCTTAAATACATTCTGAAGTTTTTCACTTAAGCTGTCAAATGCCATTCTATAACTCCTCTATGATCGCATCCGCAATCTTACGGATCCGCTTCACCATCTCTTCCGGGTCATTCTTCTCGCGTTCCCACTCTGCAAGTGTATCATCAATCTTACTGACCTTCTCCTTCACGGAAAGGAACTTCTCTACAAGATGAAGCTTCATCTCATATCCTTCCAGTGTCTTCTGACACCGCTTCACAAGATCATGTACACCCTGGCGGCTGATCCCCTTCATCTCAGCAATCTCACTGAGCGAAAGATCTTCCAGCGCGAACTGCTCATAAATCTCCTTTTGATGATCTGTAAGCAATTCCCCGTAGAAATCAAACAATAATGCCTGCTCTAAAAACTTATTCATTATCTTCACCTCTGCTATCATACACGAAACGCAAGATGGTGTCAAGTGTTTTTTCTTTACAGTTTGCCATGCGATAAAAAAGTTGATGGCTCACGTTATAAGCTCGCTTATATAAGAGAGCCGGCAACTTTTTTATCATAGGGCGGACGCCCTTAAGCGAAAGAGCTTGCTCTTGAGCTTACCACATGGCAAACGGATGTTTTGTCATCTCAGTGTAGACATCTTTATCACTAATTTAGTATCAGGCATATAATAAAGAAAAAACAAAGGCTTTTCCTTCATGAAATGGGTAAAACAATCCATTCACTACTGGTGTCCGGACACAAAGGAACACAAATTTCTCGGACAAAATGTCACTGTTGCTATTCTTGATACCGGAATTTCTCCTCATCCTGATTTTAAAGGTCGTATCCTTTCTTTTCGGGATTTTTCCAGTACCACTGGTTCTTCCGAAAAAGTTCTTTTTTCTTTCTCTCATTTCTCCCCTCTCATCGACAATAGTGGACACGGAACCCATGTAGCCGGAATTCTTGCGGGAAGCGGACTTCTCTCTTCCGGAACTTATGCCGGAATCGCTCCCTTCTGCAATCTTATTATTGGGAAAGTATTGGATCAGAATGGAAACGGATCTATCAAAAATGTCATAAATGGAATTCAATGGATCCGTGATATCTACACGCAATTCCATATCCGGATCATTAACATTTCTGTAGGTACACGACCGGATCTTTCCATTCATCAAAAACTTCTTTTATTGAATGCTGTAGAATCCCTCTGGGATCTTGGGCTCGTCGTAGTTGTCTCTGCCGGCAACTACGGACCTGCTCCCGGTTCCGTCACAGTTCCCGGAAGCAGCCCAAAAGTTATCACTGTTGGTGTTCCCGACACTTTTCCTCTGATCCACACCCAAAGGCATCCTCTCAATTATTCCGGCCGCGGTCCTACAGATGACTGCATTGTCAAACCTGATGTTTTTGCCCCCGGCACAGGAATTGTAAGCTGCAATGCCTTTTACTCTCAATTTCCAAATGCTCCGCCTTATCTTTCCAAAACAGGAACATCCATGGCTGCTCCTGTTGTTTCCGGTGCAATTGCCTGTCTTCTTTCAAAATACCCGTTTCTCACCAATGCAGAAGTCAAATTAAAACTTCACACTTCCTGTGTACAGATTCCGGGAACTGAATCCGGCTGGGGAATTTTAGATTTTTCCCGGCTGCTCGAATAATTTTTGCCACTTCACATCTTTATCACTACAAATAATTTCTCATCTCACATTTTCTTTTTCTCCGCATACTATAACATTGTAAATCAAAAAATCTTTCGGAGGATTTAACAATGAGTGAATTAACAGCTACAAACTGCGGATGCGGTTGTGACAACGGATGTGCAAACAGCTGCGGCTGTGGCGGAAACGGAAATGGATGCGGACTGAATAACTCCTGCCTGTGGATCATCCTTCTCCTCTGCTGCTGCGGTGGCTGGGGTGGTAATGGTTGTGGCGGATGTGGTAATGGCTGCGGCAATGACAGTTGTCTGTGGATCATCCTTCTTCTTTGCTGCTGCGGCGGATGGGGCAATAATGGCTTCGGATGCGGCGGTTGCGGTAATGGCTGCAACTGTGGCGGATGCTGATATCTGTTCCTTCTTCCACTTCAGAAGGGGCATGCGGAAAAACCGCATGCCCCTTCTGGCTTATCTTTTCAAACGATTCGGTTTTCCGGTAACAACACTCTGTTCCGCTCTCTTCTCGTCTGATGTTATCTTCTTTTCTTTCAGTTCTCCAAGCTTTTTCTTTAACATACACTTCTCATCAATTTCATATACTGCATTCCCATCAATAATTAACTTTCTGGACATTTTCGTTTTCCTTTCCTCTTCTTATTATTAAGATATGCCCCTGATTACAAAAGGTCTTTAATTCAGTATACGCATGATCCGATTTTTCACACATCTATATTCATGAACAGGAATATATTTTTTCTGCATTTCATATATATGTATCAGTTCAGCTGAAAGTCAGGAGGGTTTATTTTTTTGAAAACACCGACGCCTATGACCCCCTTTGACGAAGCAACTGCTTCCGGACTTCGCATGCTGAAACTTTTCCTTCCTCTTTTCCCGCCAGCTACACAGAGCATGCTTGCCGTCTTCATTAAATTCATCGAACTGCAAAATGTTCTTCACTACCAGGCTCCTGTCAGTTATGATGCACTTTCTGCCTGTGACTTTTCTTCTGGACGAGGAATAGAAAATCTTTTTCAAGACAACGCAGATTCTATTTTTGACCATCTGTCACCTTATCTCACATCAGAAGAAAAACAGCTCTTTTCTACTTTCAAAAACATAAAAGAGATGATGTCTATGGCAGATATGTTTACACAATTCTTTTCATCTGCTCCACCTTCTGATGAAGAGCCAGAAGACACTATAAACAATAACTCACCGAAAGGAGATCTTAACAATGGAAAACTGGATGAACCATCCTGCAATGAAAACGATCGATCCGCTCAAGCTGGAACTGATCAGGACAGCCGCGAAACAGACGAAAGGAAAATCCGGAAATGAACTTGCCCCGGTCATGCTCGCACTTATCACAAATGCAAACCGACAGGGACTTCGTTTCAATCCGGATGAAGTTTCATTAATTCTTGAAGTATTAAAAGAAGGTAAAAGCAAAGAAGAACAAAATCAAATTGACCGCATGATGGAAATGACCAAAAATATCTTTCGGAAACATTTTAAATAAAATCAGAATCACTCTCTTCGCCTTTGCAGTCTTATTTCTCTTCTTTTCTCTATACATTTCCATCTGCATCAGTTAAAATACAAAGGATGACTTGTCTGGAAACAGACATTATTTATAAATGGAGAACGATATATGCAAAATATTAAATTAACACTCCAATATGACGGTACACGTTATCTTGGTTGGAAACGCCCGGAAAAAGACCACAATGATCGTACAGTATCTTATAAAATTGAAAATGTATTAGAAAAAGTAACAGGAACTCCTGTCACTTTATTTTCCGGAGTCCGAACAGAACCGGGAGTTCATGCTCGGAATCTCGCAGTCAATTTTCTTACGGAAAGCCAACTGACTCCTGCAGAATTTAAAACTGTTCTGAACCAGTATCTTCCACAGGATATTGCCGTTTTAGATGCAGTATCAACACCCGAACGCTTTCGAGCAGACTTAAATGCACGCGAGATCACTTATGAATATGCCATGGATTTATCACCGATCTATGACCTGTTCCACAAAAACTATCGCGGTCGATTAACTGATCTGTTATCAGATTCATTATTTGATCTGCCACCTGAACAAACAGCAGAACTTCCAAATATTCTTCTTATGGAAACCGCTGCCCACTCATTACTTGGAACGCATGATTTTAAACATTTCTCTTCGATTCGAAAAAAGAAAGGAACCGAAAAAGAAATAAAAACAATTACTTTTGTCACAGAAGAGTCTACGCTTTATATTCGTATGACAGCCAATGATTTTCTCTATCAGATGGCTCCATTTATTCTGGGAACGCTTTTGGATATCGGCATAGGGAAAAGACCCGTCGAATGTATCAATGCGATCCTGAAAGGAAAGGAAAAGCCTTCTGCATCCTGCGACACAAAAGGCTTGATCTTATACGATATTGTTTATTAATTTTTGAGTAATACGAAAAAGACTCTCAATTTCCATATTACCGAGGTGGTTTTACATTGTCTTAAGTGCAACACTTAAAATATGTTTCGCACAGCGTTGTAAATCTGCTTTGGTAATTTCTTTTCCTTCGTTCACTGCTTCTACGATATCATCCACATTCTGCTGACATCCCGGCATCTGAAGGTCATTTCCTGCTTTAATGCACTGTACACTGCTGGAATGACTATATTTTCCGGATGGTGATACCATTCCCATCTCTGTTGTATCCTGTGAAGTATACCAGTCTGTCATCACAAGACCTTCAAATCCCCACTCATCACGTGCAATATTCTGCAGCATATCATAGTTGTTTGCTGAATGAACTCCGTTGATCAGATTATAGGAAGTCATGATTGCATATGGCTGAGCTGTCTTTACCGCAATCTCAAATCCTTTCAGATAGATTTCCCTCAGCGCACGCTCGCTGATATGTGCATTCGTAAACATACGGTTGTCTTCCTGATTATTTCCTGCAAAATGTTTGATTGTTGTTCCCTTTCCTTTTTGAGACTGAACACCTTTCGTCTCTGTTGCAGCACAAAGACCTGTCAATACAGGATCCTCAGAATAGTATTCGAAGTTTCGTCCACAAAGCGGATTACGATGAATATTCATGCCAGGTGCAAGCCATAGATCTACATGTAACTGCTTCATCTCTTCTCCGACAAGCTCTCCCATTCTATGAATCAGATTCATATCCCAGGATTGTGCCAGTGTTGTTGCGATTGGAATGGCAGTACAAGGTGTCTCTAAACGAAGCCCTGCCGGTCCATCTGCCTGAATAAGATTCGGCACTTTTCGTGTTTCAAGTAAACTGGAAGTGGTGTCTCCTGCTGCACCCGGCACACAGGAGGATGCTGAACCAATTACATTTCCGTCGCCATTTCTTCTCTCTGTTCCAACACAAAGTTCTGCCATTTCTTCCACGGTAAGCTGCGCTGTCAGTTCATCCAGAGTCGCGTTGCCTGCTTTTACATCTTCCAGCGTCAGAACTTCATCTTTCCTCTTATCCATAAGTGTCCTGCGCATCACTTCATATTCTACAAGTTCTTTCTTAAAGTTCTCTGCCTGAAGCATAATTCTAAACGGAATCGCCGGAACACCGAAATCAAATTCAATATCGAAAATCGGAATCATATGGTGAAGCTCTCTGACTGCAATTGTATCACGCATCAGACGTTTCAGTTGGAGTGTTGTCACCTGCTCATCAAGGTCGATGACTGCCACAGCTTCCGTATTACGTGAACTGTTTCCTACGCGGATCGTGTATTCCCCTTCTTCCATAACCCAAGCCGCATCATATGCATCAAAAGATGCCATATCTGTCGTTGCAAATGTGATTGTCACGATATCTTTTTCTCCCGGCGCAAGCAATTTAGTCTTAGCAAATCCTGCAAGTTCCTGTGTTGGTTTCTCCATGATTCCATCCGGTGCGGAATAATAAACCTGAACAACTTCTTTTCCAGGATATTTGTCACCAATGTTCGTAACCTCAACTTCAACCTGTACCTGCTTTTCATCTGCTGTTACATTGATTGTTTTCATTTCAAATTCTGTATAGCTTTTTCCATATCCAAAGCAATATAGAGGCATCACACCAAACGTATCAAAATAACGATATCCCACATAGATTCCATCACTGTAATATTCGTCGTCAAGATTTCCATCCCTGTGGCTAAATGTTGCAGATGACGGATAATCCTCATAAGACTTTGCCCATGTATCAGTCAGTTTTCCTGATGGAATCGTCTTGGCCGTCAACACATCAGCAACTGCATAACCTCCCATATTTCCTGTCTGTCCCACAAGCATAATTGCCTGTACACCTTCAATTGCCTTCAATGAAGTCAGATCAATGACTCCACCTACATTCAAAAGAACAATACAGTTCTTATAGTGTTCTGTCATAAAACGGATATTCTGAAGTTCTCTGTCGCTGAGATAATAATCTCCCTTCTCTGCCCTGCGGTCTTTTCCCTCTCCGGAATTTCTAGAAATTACATAAATTGCCGCATCCGCTTCTTTTACATCCGCTTCTGTAATCTCCGGCTGTTCCGGTTCCTCAAAAGGGGTCTCGAAGGCATATAGCATCGATGGTTTTCCTGTTTTCTCTGTAAATTCATTTAACTTTTTCGCATACGCTTCCTGCGCATCCGCATAAAGTCTGTCATACTGATCCAGCCAGCCTTCTGTTACAAATTTAAATCCTGCACGCTCAAGCCCTTGTGCAATCGAAATGTTTTCACGTACATTTACATCACCAGATCCTGTTCCACCTTTGATCGTATGTCTTGCTCCTGTTCCGAATAATGCAATCTTCTTTGTACCAGCCTGAAGTGGAAGGACTCCGTCATTTTCCAAAATTACCATACACTCGCCTGCGAGGCGGCGCACTTCTTCCTGATGTTCTATCTCATAATTCTGTATTTCATCTGTTTTTAACGCATCTATCTGTGTCATATACAATTCCTCTTTTCTGTCGATTATTATAATTGTAATAATAGAAACGTCAAATGTCCACCCCCTAAAAAATGTTCTTTTTCCCGCTGTCTTCTCGCCTTTTATTATTTTTGTTAACATCTACCATACCAATCGATTATCTTCCGGAAATATTGATAATTTTCAATAAGTTTTTTCTCTTTTCAGGTTGCGTGTGAAAGTTTTTATGGTATAATTATTCGTATGAACATAGGTGTCAGGTTTCGCTATTTCCTGATACCTTTTTCAAATTTGACTAAAGGAAAGAGGGAGATTTTATGCAGTCAAACATTATTGTAACCGCTGTCGTTGTTATTTATCTTCTTGTTATGTTATTGATCGGTTATCTGTCATCCAAGAAGATTGAATCCAACACAGACTTCGTTGTTGCCGGAAGACGACTCGGACCGCTTTTGATGGCCGGAACTCTTGCTGCTACTGAGATTGGTGGAGGAAGTTCTCTCGGTGTTGTTCAGCAGGGTATGGAAAGTCACGGACTCAGTGCCGCATGGTACATTATCACAATGGGATTCGCTTTTGTGATTCTTACATTCCTTGCACCTAAATTCCGTGCAGCAATGGTTAAAACCGTTCCTGAATATTTCCGCCGTCGTTATGGAAAACCTTCAGGAATCATTACATCTTTGATCATGTTCGTTCCATTGATCGGACTGACAGCCGGACAGTTTATCGCATCTTCTGTTATTCTGTCTACAATGCTGAATCTGAATTATAAGACAGCCGTTCTGATCGTAGGTATCGTTGTAACAATTTATGCGATCATGGGTGGTCTTTGGAGTGTTACACTTACTGACTTTGTTCAGGTATTCCTGATCGTGATTGGAATGATCATCGCACTTCCATTTGGAATGAATCTTGCCGGTGGATGGGACAATGTTGTAGCTAATGTTCCTGCTGAAACATTTGACATGTTTAAAGGTTATAATGTAATGGATGTTATTAGTTTAACAATCATGTATGTTGCTACATTTACTGTAGGACAGGAAGCTGTATCCAGATATTACGCTGCGAGAGACGGAAAAGCAGCAAGACAGGGATCTGTCCTTGCTGCGATTGTAAACTTTATCTACGCTTTTTTTCCAACACTTATGGGAATCATCGTACTTGCACTGATCAACATGGGCAAATTCAATGCTGCGGACTTCCAGGATGTTGGTGCCCGTTATGCACTTCCGGTTCTTGCTATGGAAGCAATGCCGGCAATTATCTGCGGATTGTTATTTGCAGGTATCGTATCTGCCACAATGTCAAGTGCTGACTCAGACCTTCTTGGTGCCGGATCGATCTTTGCAAATGATATTTACAAGATTGTGATTAAGCCTAGCGCATCTGATAAAGAGATCATGGTCGTAACTCGTGTTACAATGGCAGCTGTAGGTGTTTTTGCTACTCTGATTGCATTATTTAATACTTCAAGTATTGTTACAATCCTGATGTTTGCCTTCACCCTTCGTGCCGCAGGTTCTTTCTTCCCATATGTTCTCGGACATTACTGGAAAGGAGCTTCCCAGGCAGGAACCATGGCTTCTCTGATCGCCGGAACTATTGTTGTAGTATATCTGGAGCATGTTTCCAAAGGAAATCTGTTCGGTCTGCACTTCAATCAGCCGATCGTACCTGGACTGGTTGCTGCGTTGATTGCATTCCTTATCTTCTCACTGGTTATGCCTCCAAAGAAGCAGACAACAGAGCTTGCACCTGAAGAGTAATTTTCAGAAATCATATACCAGACATAAATCTATAAATATACTAAAACTTCTTTTTAAAAAATAGCAGATATAAGAAACAGCAAGGCTACTGCCAAAAGCATTATTATTAAAATGCTTTCCCGACAGTAACCCTGCTGTTTCTATTTTTGTTTGGATTTCTCTTTTTGTTCAGATTTCTCTTCTTATTTAAATTACTTTATGCTCCAGCCATTTTCTGCTGTGGAATCGCCAGGTGAAAATAATACTTCTGACCGTCCAGTCCGCAAACATTCCGATCCATACTCCCATCGGGCCAAATCCCATTACACGGATCAGAAATACACACAGGCAGAATCTGCATGCCCACATTGTACAGCAGGATGTAATCATGGAAAATTTTGCATCTCCTGCTGCTCTCATGCCATATGCCGGGATAAACGACATAATCCATACAAGCGGTTTTACAATTGTGATCCACATTACCATATGGAAACACATCTTCGCACTCTCCGGTTCCATACCGCCGAGAATCGTAATTGGTTTCGTCAGTGCAAAAACAATCACACAGCTCGCAGCCATAACGATCTCAGCAATCACGCAAAGCTTTTTGATGTAATAAACTGCCTCATCCTTCCGGTCAGCTCCCAGACATTGACCTACAAGTGTCATCAATCCGATTCCGACTCCGATACCACCGATTCCGTTCAGATTCTCCAGAATGTTCGTCATTGCCTGCGCAGCGATTGCTGTTGTTCCAAGTGTTGATACTGTGGACTGAATCGCCAGCTTTCCTAACTGGAACACACTGTTCTCCACACCGGATGGAATTCCGATTCCAAGGATCCTGCGGATCATTCTCCAGTCTGGACGGATTTTCAGATAATCTCGTACCACAATTGGCTGACGATCCAGACGAAGCTCTGCCAATACTACAACCGCACAGAAAATACGTGAAATCAAAGTTGCCAGTGCAGCTCCCGCGACTCCCATATGGAAGCCCCAGATCATAATTGCATTTCCGACAATATTCATCACGTTTGATACCATTGAAATGAGCATCGGATCTCTCGTGTTCTCCTGTGCCCTGAAGATCGATGCCGCTGCATCATACGCCGCAATAAACGGAAATGATAATGCAGTGTAGAAGAAATAGATTTCAGATGCTCTCATAACATCTGCTTCAACTGCTCCAAAAATCAGGTGAAGTAACGGTTTCTGAAAAATAAGACAAAATGCGCTGACAGCTACTGATATAAGAGTGATGATAAATAGTACCTGTCGTGCAGACTCATTTGCCCGTTCTTTATTCCCCTGTCCAATGTACTGGGCGCAGACGATCGCACCTCCGGCTGCCAATGCGGAAAATGCCTGGATTACCAATATATTAATAGAATCCACCAGTGATACCGCTGAGATTGCTGCTGATCCCACATTACTAACCATCATCGTATCCGCGGTACCCATGATGGAGTTCAATAACTGTTCCAGTATGATTGGTACTAAAAGAGCACGGATCATCTTGTTGCTGAACATATGTTGTTGATTTATATTCGCGTTCATTTATACTCCCCCTGATCTTGTTACTACTTAGATTGTCTTTTTACATTACGACTTAGTATACACCCGGCGAATGTAAAATTTCTATACTTTAACCTGTTTCTATTTGAGTACAATTAAATAGAACTAGAAAAAAGATCTTCATGCCAGACATTTTAAGTCTGCATGAAGATCTTGTCTCTTACTCTTTATTAACTATTCTGCTTATTCCAGAATGGTTGTCTCCTCAACTTTATCTGCCTGAGCTTCTTTCTTCTCTGTAAGCTTTTTAATTCCCTGAATTGCTACGATTACTCCAAGGATAAGAAGCAGAACAGCAAAGATCAGCTGTAATGTATTTCCAAGGCTCAGACCTGTTGTCATAAACTGACCTCCCAGTTTACAGATTGTCATCCCAAGTGCTGTAAATGTTACTGCCATCATAAAGATCATTGGGATCCAAAGCATTGCTCCCTGGCGTTTTGTCTTCTTAAGGAATACTGCACATGCAATCAGTGCAAGTACTGACAGAAGCTGGTTTGCTGATCCAAACAGTGGCCAGATCTCTGCATATCCTACCTTTGCAAGTAAGTATGCAAGTACCAGTGTAATAACTGTTGAGAAATATTTATTGGTTGCTACTTTCTTGTACAATGGCAGATGATCCATATCTGTGTCATCATCGATAAAGAATTCCTGGAAAGAAAGTCTTCCGACACGTGCAACGGAATCAAGTGATGTCAATGCAAATGCTGATACTGCAAGGTTGATCAGTGTAAATACAAGTGAATGCGGTAAGCCGATCACTTCAAGGAAGTTTGCGATTGCTCCTGCAAAAATCTGTGGCTGTGTTGTCAGTCCCTGTGCTGCTGCCTCGCCATCAGCGAAGGAAGCAACTGCGATCAGTGCGATTACAGCAAGCATACTTTCCATGATCATTGCTCCGTAAGATACAGGGAGCATGTTCTTCTCACTCTTAATCTGCTTAGAAGCAGTTCCTGAAGATACCAGTGAATGGAATCCTGATACAGCTCCACATGCAATTGTTACAAACAGAATTGGGAACATATAACTTCCATCTACATTGAAGCTTGTAAAAGCTTTCAGGTTACAGGATGGATTTGCTACAAATACTCCGACAATTGCTGCTGCAATCATAAAGATCAGCAAGTAACTGTTCAGATAATCACGTGGCTGAAGCAGCATTGTTACCGGTGCGACACTGGCAATCAGAATGTAAATAAAGATCAGGATATGCCATGTCTCTCTTGTCAGATACATTGGAAAATAAAGTCCAAGTGCTACCGCTGCGACAAGCATAACAATTGCAATTGCTGTATTAACCCATTTATTCAGTTTTGCATATTTCAAAATGCAGCCAAGTGCTACGGCTTCTACAATGAAAAGCATGGATGTTGTTGCTACAGCACCATTTGCTGCTACTTTGCTTACAACTCCGGCATCATCGGCTACGAATCCGTTGAATGTTCCTGCAACTACATCCGCAAATGCAGCAACAACAAGAATACAGAATAACCAGCAGAATAACAGAAATAATTTCTTTCCAAGTTTACCGATATACTCTTCGATAATATAACCGATTGTACGTCCTTTGTTCTTTACAGAAGCATACATGGATGCAAAATCCTGCACTGCTCCGAAGAAAACACCTCCGATCAGAATCCACAAAAGTACCGGAAGCCATCCAAAGATTGCTGCCTGGATTGGTCCGTTGATCGGGCCTGCTCCTGCGATAGATGCGAACTGATGACCAAATACGATATTCGTATCTGCCGGCACATAATCTACGCCGTCTTCCAGCTCATAAGCAGGAGTCTTTGCATTCGGGTCAATTCCCCATTTCTTCTCAAGATATCTTCCATAGAAAAGATATCCTCCACCTAATACAACGATGGCAATGACCATCATTATAACTCCGTTCATTTTCTTTCCTTCTTTCTTAACTATGATTCAGATGCACTCATCAATAAATAGATCGCACTCTGTTTTTATGTTAAGAGTTTAGCACTTCACCATGCTAAATTCAAGAAGGATTTTATATAAATTTTATATTTTTTTAAGATTTTGGATAAACATATTGCACAAGAGGGTTTTTATTTGTTTTCTTATTCCACACTATTTCGCTCGAACCATCTGTACAGTCGATACGATAATCAATATCATCATCACTCCAAGCATCATATACATCGGCCAGATTGGTTTTGTTGGGTTGACTTTATACTGATTTTATCATACCTACCATCTTTGGCATTTCAGTATTTACATCGGCATGTAAATATGCTATCCTATTTCAAAGCATATTTTCTAAAACATCTAAATTCATATAAAGATTTCATTACAGGTAAATGGTACCTGTCAAATCAGGAAATTCATGCTTTTAAAATCCATTATTTAAAGCAGAGGTTTTCTGATAGAGAGAACTTCTGTGAAAATCACATAAGGAGGTCTCTTAGATGAAACAAAAGAGAAAGCAATTGCCGGAAAAACAAAAACCGGCAAATGGAAAGCTGCTTCAGTGGCATCCTGCATTTTATGCAGACTTGCAGATTGAATTCAGAGAAGAAACGGAAAAATTAAAGTTTGAGCGGGAGTATCTATTAAGTTCAAAGCCAATGGCAATTGATGTGTTGATCATTAAAAAGAAGTACGCCACTACACTATTGATAATCCGGAAGAAGGGATTTATTATGTAATTGGAGATATCTTACCGATTCAGATTCTTGTAACAAATCGATTGTCACCGGAGAGAAATCTCTGGTTATATAGTTTGACAGATACACTGGAAGACATGTCTGTCACAAGGCAGCTTTTGGAGGATTATAGATTATAAAAAGAACAAAGAGAATCAGCTGTATCAGGCTGTTATGGAGATTATAGTAAAAGCAAACGAGAAGCGACTAAAGGAGGGAAAAAGAGATATGTGTAATGCGTTATTAGAATTAATGAAAGATGAATTGGATGAAAAACGAGAAGAAGGGGAAGCTCTTGGAGAAAGCAGAATCAATCAACTGAATCTTAAATTATCTGAGCTTAATAGAAGTGATGAGATTCTCAAGGCAGCAGTAGACAGAGAATATCAGAAGAAGTTATTAAACGAGTTTGGGCTTTAGAAACTCACGTCAATGAGAATCTTTCGGAATTTCAAAAAAGCGAAATGAAAGGTTTTTCCTCTCATTTCGCTTTTTCTATCGTCTGAAATTCCCCCTTTATTCCGCATCAAAATCTGTCTCAAACACGCCTTCCGGTGTTCGCATTGTCAAAATCCCTAGGTTGAAATCTTCATCCTGAATCGTGATATGATACTCAAAAATC
>SKEO01000192.1_pt1 | contig 59585 bp, 64 predicted proteins | sample 4826801 | NCBI WGS metagenome assembly SKEO01 (sample SAMN11008807, study PRJNA524170) | human gut metagenome | biome: Human fecal sample; material: Feces; isolation source: fecal sample from pouch patient p3 | host: Homo sapiens | place: Israel: Tel-Aviv | collected 2016-02-25 | reverse complement strand
TTGCTTGCCACGTTCTCTGCGGCCCGGACGACCGAGCCTGCCGCCGCACGAACACCGGCCGCCATCTGGGAGCAGATGTCACTGCCCCAGCTGTATGCCGAAGAAGCAATGGAGCTGAGAGAGTTGAAGTTGCTCTTGATGCTGGACACACCGGAAGAGACCGTGGAGCGCAGATTGGACATGGCACCGGACACCACCGACTGCACGCCGGAGAAGGTTGAGCTGGTCGTGGACTTCACGCCGTTCCAACCCGAAGAAAACGTGGACTTCACTGCGTTCACAGCCGAAGATGCCGTGCTGCGGATGGTGTTCCAGCTGGAACTGAGTACCGACTGGATGCTCGACCAACTGCTGCCGGTCAGGCTGCGGAGGTTGTTCCACCCCGCCGTGACGGAACTCTTGACCGCATTGACTGAGCTGGTGGTTGCACTCTTGATGCTGTTCCAGCTCGTATTCAGCACGGTCTGGATGGAAGTCCAACTGGATGTTGTCAACGTGCGCAGGTTAGTCCAGCCATTGGTGACAACCGTTTTGACTGCACTGACCGCAGTTGTGCTGGCGGATTTGATGGAATTCCAGCTTGCCGTCAGGCTCGACTGGATGCCGGACCAGCTGGATATTGTAAGGGTGCGGAGCTGTGTCCAGCCATTGGTGACTGCGGTCTTTACGCTGTTCAGGCCGGAAGTCACAGAAGTCGTGATGCCGCTCCATGCTGCCGTGAGGTTGGTCTTGACCGCATTCCATGCCGTAGTGGTGTCCGATGCAATACCGGACCATGCCGCCGACATGGATGCTTTGATGCTGTCGATCTGGCTCGTCACAGACTGCGCCATGCCAGTACAGGCAGCCGATACGGAAGTAGACACACCCGACCATGCGGTCTGAGCTTCTGCGTCCACACCCGACCATGCGTTAGAGGTATCCGTTTTCATCTGGGTGGTAGAATCACTGGTCTTGCCGGTAATGGCATCCCAGATACCACCAAAGAATCCGGAGATTCCTTCCCATGCGCTGGAAATGCCAGACTTGATACCCTCCCACGCAGTGCTTGCTGTAGACTGGATGCCTTCCCATGCCCCAGACAGCCCGGTGGCCACCGTTTCTACCGCCGAGGTCACGCCGGACTGGATACCGTCCCAAGCAGTAGAGATTGCACCCTTGATGCCATCCCATGCAGACGAGGCGGTCGTCTGGATTCCCGTCCATGCAGTCGAAAGCCCAGAGCCGAGCGTCTCAACCGCGCCGGACACAAAGGAGGAGATTTCCTCCCATGCGCCGGAGATGACACCCGAAATAACCTCCCACACAGTCGATACCGCCGACTTGATGTTCTCCCAAGCTGTAGACCAGTCGCCGGAGATCACGCTCATGACCGTCGAGATGACGGCGGAGATCGCGTCCATAACGCCGCTGACCACGCCAGAGATTGCATCCCAGACCGTAGAGAACACAGTCTGCAAGCCGGTCAGGACACCACCAAGGAAATCCGAGATTCCACTGAAGGTGGACTGTGCGTTCTCATCCATTTCCCCGGTTTTCCCCGTGAAGAACGAGACGATGCCGTTCCAGATGCCCTCGAAGAAATCCTTGATTCCCGTCCAGACCCCGGTAAAGAAATCCGAGATCCCGGTCCAGATGTTGGACGCGGTGGTCTGGATGCCTGTCAGGATGCCGGAGAAGAAATCGCTGATTCCTGTCCAGACACCTTCAAAGAAGCCCTTGACGCTTTCCCAAACGGTGTTCCAGTCCGTACCGAACCAACCGAGGAAAACATCCGCTACACCCTTCAAGGTGTCCAGCACCGTAGAGAAGATAGACTTGATGCCGCTCCAGATGCCGGAGAAAATGCCCTTGACTGCCTCCCATGCGCCGCTCCAGTTGCCCTGGAACAGGTTGGAGAAAACATCGAACAGACCAATAAGGGCATCGAGGACCGTTCCCAGTACAGTGGACACGACCTGAAAGGCACCCTCGAACACAGGAGCCAACACCTGACAGAATCCATCCCAGACTGCTTTCAGCACCTCGACGATATCCTTGAAGTCAAAGCCGAGGGCATTGAGCCGCTGGGTCAGTTGGTCGCAGAAGCCGCGCACCTTTTCGACGATTCCGTTCCAGATGTTGGTGATGGCGGTGCGGAACTCCTCATTGGTGTTCCAGAGGTGCATGAAGGCAGCGACCAGCGTACCGATGACGGCTACGACCGCCATAACCGGCGCCGAGACCCCACCGAGTGCTGCGCCCAGCTTACCGAACAGTCCGGTTGCACCGCCCACCCGGGTGGAGAGCAGTCGGATGCCCTTTGCCAGCGAACTGAATCCTCGCAGAGCCGTACCAACTGTCGATATGGTCTTTCCCAGTACAATGAGCAGCGGACCGATGGCCGCAGCCAGAGCCGCCACATTGAGGATGGTTTCTCTGGTGCTGTCATCCATGCTGTTGAGCTTGTCCACGAATGCCTGCACCGCCGACACGATCTTGCGGATGGTGGGCATCAGGAGGTCGCCAAAAGAAATAGCCAGCTCTTCCAACTGAGATTTCAGAATGGTGAGCTGACCATTTAAGTTGTCCTGCATGGTTTCTGCCATGCTCTCCGCAGAACCGTCACAGTTCTCGATGGCACCACGGAGCTTGTCGATGTCACCTTCGCCGGCATTCATCAGGGCAAGGAAACCGGACATGGCGTTCTTGCCGACCAGCGATTCGGCATTGGCTGCCTTTTCGGATTCGGTCAGACCGGAGAACGCCACACGGCAGTCCGCAAGGATATCGTTCAGGCTTCTCATGCTGCCGTCCGCATTGCTGGTGGCGATAGTGACCTCGCCGATGTTCTTGCCTGCAAATGTCACTTCGCCAGCAAGGTTGTTCATGATGGATCGCAGCGAAGTACCTGCCTGTGATGCCTTGATACCGCTGTTTGCCATGAGGCCGATGGCTTCTGCGGTGTCCTCTGCGCTGAAACCCAGCGCACCGGCGATAGGCGCACAGTACTTGAAGGTCTCGCCCATCATGCTGACGTTGGTGTTTGCATTGGACGATGCCGCCGCAAGGATGTCCGCAAAGTGACCGGAATCCGCAGCCGACAGACCAAAGGCGGTCAAGGCATCCGTGACAATATCCGAGGTGGTCGCCAAGTCCTCACCGGATGCAGCAGCAAGGTTCATGATGCCCTCGATACCATCCAGCATATCCCCGGTCTTCCAGCCGGCCATCGCCATGTATTCCATGGCGGAGGCTGCTTCGGAGGCTGAAAACTTGGTCTTGGCACCCATCTCACGGGCTTTTTCACGCAGGGAATCAAAGTCAGAGCCAGTCGCGCCGGAAATGGCGGCGACCTTACTCATCTCCTGGTCGAAGTCTGCTGCGGTCTTCACCGCCGCTGTGCCTAAGCCAGTAACCGCCGCTGTGACCGGCAGGAACTTCTTACCCACACCCTCGACCTGAGAGCCGACCGTCTGGAGCTTTTCCCCCACCGCATCGATCTTGGCAAGGGTCGTATTGGTTACCGCCGCCTGTTCCTGCAGGGATTTGAGGTTCTGCTCCGTCTCCACGACCTCACGCTGGAGTGCATCGTACTGGTCCTGCGTGATCTTGCCATCTGCAAGCTGCTGGTTGGCCTGCTCTGCCGCCGTCTTTAAGGTGGTGAGCTTCTCCTTGGTGGCTTCGATAGCCTCCTTCAGCATCCTCTGCTTCTGGGTGACAGCCTCGGTGTTGGAGGGGTCCAGTTTCAGGAGCTTGTTGACATCCTTCAGCTCAGACTGCGTTGTTTTGATGGTTTTGTTGACGCTTTCCAGTGCCTTGGAAAGTTTTGTAGTATCGCCGCCGATCTCAACGGTAATGCCTGCGATTCTGGATGCCATGCGGATAACCACCTCCTTCGGGGCATAAGTAAAGGCCCATCCGCACAAGGCGAATAGGCCAAAGAAATATTATAGTCAGTATCAAATCCGACCGACTTGCATACAATATATTTGGAAACAAATAAGTCGATATTCTTGTTGACGTTTTCGCAAACCCATGCTATAATGCAAGTGAAGAAAGGAGTTGACAATTATGGCATCTGTTATGAGTGCAATCACCAATACCGTTCCTATCACCCAGTTTAATCGAGGGCTTGCCGGCAAGATTTTTGATGAGGTTAAGCAGTGTGGTGCAAAGGTTGTCATGAAGAACAACACTGCGGAGTGTGTCCTTATCTCTCCTGACGAGTATGTCCGCCTGATGGACGAACTGAATGACGCTCGCCTTTTGGCGGTCGCCTCTGAACGTATGGCGCACTTTGACCCTTCTACCTTGATTTCCGAAGAGGAAATGAACCGTCGGCTCGGTGTCACTGAAGACGACCTCTCCGGTTTTGACGAGGTAGAAATCGAATGAGTTGGAAAGTCGAATACCTCCCAGAAGCGGAAAAAGACCTCAAAGGTTTAGATGGAAGTCAGCGCAATCTTGTTCTAAAAGCAATCAAGAAAGTTCAGCAGAATCCTCTTCCTGTCGATGAGAATGGCTACGGAAAACCTCTCGGCAATCATAGCAGCACCAGTCTTGCAGGTTTAATGAAAATCAAACTTCGCTCCGCTGGTCTGCGCATTGTTTACCAACTTCGTCGTACTGAAACATCCATGATGATAATTGTCATCGGAGTTCGTGCAGATGAAGAAGTTTATGAACTTGCCCAGAAGAGGGTTCGTAAACACGATATACTCGGTTGACTATCTTCACCCAATCAGCTATAATTCAATAGTGATCAGGTTTCGGTAACCTTGCGAGGTCTGAGACCGGGAAGATGACCTCCGGGCCACTTTCTTTCTCCCCCAGCTATGCACGGCTGGGGGATTTTTCTTTATCCTCGCAGACTTTCGTGCTTATTTTGCAATCAATATAAGCACGAAAGTTTGGTCAGAACCGGTCAAAGTCTGCCTGCGATGCCAGCTCCTGATACGGATACTCATCGTTCTGCCGCTCTGTGAACATGAGCTCAATGCCGGTCAGCTCTCGCTCGGTGGCAGCCGCCTGAATGCTGGCAAGGTAGGTTTTGGCTTTCTTCATCATGGTCTGTATCCTCCGTATGCTTTGTTTTCCGTGGGGCTTCTCCCCTTCGGTGTGACTGTATATTACCGTCACTGGGAATCACCGCCATTCGCCTTGTAGCGGTCCGGCAGATTGTAGCTGCTGTCTCCCGGTTTTCGGGCTTTGTAGACGATCTCACCCACAAACAGATCAGCGGATTTGATCTCTGCAAAGTCCGTCATCTGTTTCCGGGCTGCGTAGTTACTGCCGTGGATGCCATTCCAGCCTCCACCAGCCCTGCGGACTGCGCCGATGATGAGACCGATGCAGTCACAGGTGCCATCCGTGCCGCTGCCGCCGCTGCGATAGCTGGGTTTCAGCGCACAGATGGTTTCGAACTGCTCCAAAAAGCAGCCAGTTTGATGCTCACTCCGATTCACTCCCGTTCACAGGCAATCCGGCCGCCCAAGCTATGCCACTTAGAACGAAAAAAACTATGGGCAAAGAAACACCATTGCCCCAGAGCTTATACTCTGCGGCATCCGAATACGGGTCTGCCAGCCATTTTCGGATCTGCTTTTCCGTCTTCGGCTTCTTGGCGTGGGTCACAAGTCTGCGGTGCGTTTCAAACACATCCCGCCAGAAAGAGATTTCATCCTCGGTGGGATTCTCAGTTTCGAGGTCACGGCACCACCAGTCCGGGAAACCCTGCAGCCGAGCGCACTCTGTCGGGGTCAGACGGCGAACCGTATAGGACACTGGAACCGGCTGTGCGTCCGGGTTATCGATGACCAGCCGGTCATTGAAAGCGTCCTGACCGTTGAAGCCGCTAGGATGCGCCCCGGTCGCCACCGTTCCCGACACGCCATCGTTCAGGTGCGGCACCGGTGCTATGGTAGCGGGGTCCTTAAAGTCCCGGGCCATAAGGGTGGGAGATACATTCTCCTCGATTCTCATGAAGGAGCCGGTGGTCATGGCGTAGACATCTTCCGGTGCGCAGACTGCGTGACGGTCAGTGGCATCCAGCGTAAAGCAGACATCTTCGTTGATGCCGTCGCCTTGCGGACCATTCTCGTCTTTGCGGCCAATCATGTTGCCCTGCAGCACGAAGGTCTGCATCTGGTCGCTTCGGGTCGCCATGAGCGCACCGGACTTTCCATGCAGGTCGATCAGCTCATTGCGCTGATTCACATGGAATGCCGTCACGTCATCCGGCTGCGCCACAAAGGTCTGCTGTTTCATTCCCGGCTGTGCAGACAGCGAACCCGCCGTATCACCCAAATCCCGGACTTCATCCCGCTGGTTCTGGGTAAAGGCTACTGCCGGAGCACCGCCATGGGTGCAGGCCAGAGGCGGTGCCACCTGTTCGTCCACCGTACAGTTCGACTTGCCGCCGCCCTGATCCACGCAGACAACAGGTTCACAGATACACAGCCCACCCTGGTTACAGGTCGGGTCACCGCCGCTGCGATCCAACGTCCGAGAGGTACTGGCTTCATAGAAACCGCTGTGGGGGTTATCCGACATCATGGAATGGCTGGCCTTGGAGCAGATACCGTAGGTTTTAATCGCCAGTTCATTGCATCGCTGTTCTCCGACATCAAACGTATTGAGTGTATTTGCGACTTCACCCTGTTTCCATGTCGGTGCTTCACTCTGTGAGTGCGGTCTCGTTCCTTTCATAAAAGGGATGAACACGGTCTGGTCGTTGTTGCAGCCGAGGGTAGCAGATTTTTCTTCCTGCCAGATAGCACCTTTGCCGCCACCCTCGCATCCAGAACGAATTTTCAGTGTGACTGCAGGTGAGTTTTCCACCTCTTCCCCGCTGTTTTCCACGCCATCCATGACCAGCGGGACATTGCCACCGCCCGTACCGCACCGACTGGTCAGCGTCTGTACCTTGCCGTCCTTTGCGATCTTCACCCGGCTATCAGTCGGGTGATTTTCCAGAGCGATGGCAGCAGGCACGACTCCGGCCCGGAGGGTGGGAGAACGTTCTGCCTCATATCCGATGCTCCTCGCGTTGGCGGAATGTTCTGTGCAGAAACCGGCCGCTTCAAGGACGCACGGCTGATGCCCATGCTCTTGTGCCCGGAGTGTTCCGGTCACCTCCTCGGTCACATCCATCCTCTCCCCGCCCTGGTCGTTCAGGCAGAGTCTTCCGCAGCAGCCTGCCGTTCCAGCGCCGCTTTCAGCACCGGAGGCAGTTCTTTGCCACGCACGGAAGCCCTCCGCAGAATACCCAGACACGCCTTCGGACTCAAATAATACTTTTGGGGCACCGTGGTCTGCAAAATCTGCGACAAGGTAGATGCGTTTTCTCCTTTGGGGTACGCCCCACCATTGAGCGTCAAGAACTCGATACGCGACGCTCCATCCGTCTCCCAGATAGTAATCAGCATCGGGCCAGCCTTTTTTGTCAGGCGCAGGCACCTCGGCGGACGGTTCCTTAACACCGATGACGGCTTCGAGGACTGCTTTGAAGTCCTGCCCTTTGTTTGAGGAGAAGGCCCCCGGCACATTCTCCCATACGATAAATCTTGGTTTTGCTCCATTGGTCTTACACCTCATTTCCTTCACGATGCGAATCGCTTCATAGAACAGGCTGGACCGTGAACCATCCAGACCGTCTCGTTTACCGGCAATGGACATGTCCTGGCAAGGACTGCCAAAGGTGATGATGTCCACCGGCGGCAAGTCTGCGCCGTTGATGGCGGACACATCCCCGTAGTGCTTCACCTCGGGCAGACGCTTGGTCGTGACCCGGATGGCGAAGGGCTCCACTTCGCTGCTCCACAGCGGCGTGATGCAGCCTGTCAGTACACCGCCCAAAGGAAAACCCCCGGAGCCATCAAAGAGGCTGCCGAGGGTCAGTTGGATATTCGATTCGGTGCTCATACAGCCTCCTCTCCGAGCATCTGCTCTTTGGCTTTCAGGTAGAAATCCCTGGACACTTCAAATCCGTAGCTGTCACGTCCCAGTTCTCTGGCTGCCCGGAGCGTTGCTCCGCTGCCGGCGCAAGGGTCGATGACCACATCTCCGGGATCGGTAAAGATCTCGATCAGGCGTTTCAGCACGGACACCGGTTTCTGGGACGGATGGATCTTTGGATAGTCCTTGCCATCTCGTTTCCAGTCAAACCAATTGAAGATCATGTGGGACTTGCCGTCCTTACCGACGTTGTTGAACTTCGGGAGCTTGCCCCGGTAGAGGACCAGCGCATACTCCGTTGCACCCACGATCTTCATGTTGGCTTTCAAGACCTGCGGGCTGTAGTTCTTACAGAAGGTCAGCGGGATATAATTTTTGAACCCGTACTTCTCAGCTTCCGTGATGACCTTGGGGATCTGCTGGAACGCACAGAACACGATCATACACGGTGCGCCTTTTTCCCCTTTCATGGGTTCTTTCTTCAGCAGCCGGTTACAGAAATGGAAGTATTCTGCGATATTGAAAGTAAAGTCGGTGTTGAATGCCGCTTTCCGGGCCTTATCGCTCTCTCCGTTCCGGTTATCTCCGTCCACATACCAATCCGGCCGACTGGCGTAGAAGTCCGACCCGATGTTATACGGGATGTCGGCGATCACCAGCTGTGCCTTGGGAATGTTGTAGGACTTGAAGTTTTGGAAGTTGTCATGGAACAGGACACATCTGGGTTCAGTCATCTGCGACCTCCTGTTCCGGCTGGAAGGATGCCACTTCATCGAACTTCAGCTTTTGACCGTTACGGAGGACATACACATCCTCGTAGCGGCCTTCGCTGTGCTCGATATAGCGCTTGACGATAACATCCACGAATTTGGGGTCAAGCTCAATGCCCCGGCACACCCGGTCAGTCTCCTCACAGGCGATCAGGGTCGAGCCGCTGCCGAGGAAGGGGTCCAGGACGATGCCGTTGGTCATGGTGGAGTTGCGGATGGGATAGCTCATCAGGCCAATGGGCTTCATGGTCGGGTGGTCCTTGTTGGCTTTGGGACGGTCGTACTCCCAGATGGTGGTCTGCTTACGGTCGGAGTACCACTGGTGCTTACCCTTCAGCTTCCACCCATAGAGGCAGGGTTCATGCTGCCACTGGTAGGGACTGCGACCCAGCACCAGAGCATTCTTTTTCCAGATACAGCACCCGGACAGATAGAATCCCGCATCCTTGAACGCCTTTCGGAAATTCAGACCTTCCGTATCGGCGTGGAAGATGTAGATGGAACCATCATCCGCCAGATGACCGTGCATCTGCTTGAACGCTGCCAGCAGGAACTCGTAGAATTCCGAGTCGCCCATGTTGTCGTTCATGATCTTACCTGCCGTTTCTTCCACGTCTACATTGTACGGGGGATCGGAAAGCACAAGGTTGGCCTTCACGCCGTCCATCAGGGTATCGTAGCACTCAGCTTTCGTGGAGTCACCGCACAGAACACGGTGCCGGCCCAGCATCCAAAGGTCACCTGCCTGCGAGAAGGTCGGCTGTTTCAGCTCAGATTCCACATCGAAGTCATCTTCCTTGATGTCCTTGTCGTGGACCTTGTTGAACAGCGTCTCGATCTCAGGCGGCTCAAAACCCGTCTTGCCCAGGTCGAAGTTGGAGTTTTCGATATCCTTCAGCAGGTCAGCCAGCAGGGAATCATCCCACGCACCGGTGATCTTGTTGAGTGCGATGTTCAGGGCTTTTTCTCGGGTCTTATCGATGTCCACCACCGCACAAGGCACTTCGGTGTAGCCCAGCGCTATCGCAACGGTCAGGCGTTGATGGCCGCCGATAATTGTCATATCGGCATTGACCACGAGCGGGTCAGCGAATCCGAACTCCTCAATGGAGTTCTTGATCTTCTCGTACTCCTTGTCCCCCGGCTTCAGCTTCTTCCGGGGATTGTATGCAGCCGGCTTGAGTACGGACACCGGCAGCATTTTCAGTTCAGCAGTTGCTTTCATGTAGCTCCTCCCAGTTCAGATTCACACACGCATGACCTCAGAGAACGGTACAAAAAAGGAGCCGAATTCAAAGCCCGACTCCAATTCATCGCTGTCCCCGCCCATCTCCGACTGCGGTTTTTCCGTAATCGGATACCATTCCGGGTCTATCCCATTCATGGAAGCAAGGACTCTGTCCTCTGCATGGTCAATCTCATGTACACAGATGCCTGCGGTGTTGCAGACTGCAAATACGCCGATCACTTTATTTCCCAATGCTGCTCTCTCCCTTCGCCCTGCCCTTATTGGCACAGGCTCGACTGCAATACTTTCTTGGAAGACCGTACTGGTGGCGGTAGGAAAACTCTCTGCCGCACATCGGGCAGACCTTTGACCGCACGGTCTTCCAGTTCTGCGGTCTTGGGTGGGTGTTGTTCCACTTGGATCGGCATTCCGGAGAGCAGAACTTTCTCGGTCGTCCCCGATGGTTCGGAACGATGGCAGCACCACACTGCGGGCAGAAGGAAAACGCCATGTCCTTGATCATCTCGGCCGTGTAATCTTCCATCCATCCTCACCCCGTCCTCATTTTTCGCCGTTTCCATGTCGGTTCCAGTGGAAAATCTCAAAAAGCATACGAAAAGAAGCGAAGCGGCAGCAGGCCCTGCCCCGCCGGGTTAGTTTGTTTTTGCGGCGTCCGGCTGCTGCTTGCTTCTCCTTGTCCCGGAACAAGCTAAAACGTGCGAAAAGTCCCATGTAGCAAGGATTTTCACACGCTTTGGTTCGTTTCGGGGAAAACAAAAGGCACCGGAGCGTTCACCCCGATGCCCTCATCTTCACCTTGTTCATTTTGCGCCGTTAATTCCGGGACCCCCGGCCTATGAATTTTGCGTTTTTCCACACGAAAGGGGCCACCGGTCTTCTGTTGACTTCACCACAGAGAAGTGACCCCGGCCCCCGGTGGGGTCAGTAGCGGTACACCGGGTGGATGTCTTTGGTCAAAGTCTTGCGGTCGTGGCACTGTTTGCACATCGGCTGCCAGTTGGCTTCGTCCCAGAAAAGTTCGGGATCGCCACGGTGCGGTGTGATATGGTCTACCACGGTGGCTTTCGTGTATCTCCCCTGCCTCATGCACTCGGCGCAGAGCGGATGGGCTTGGAGGTACTGCCTGCTTATTTTTTGCCACTGTCGTGTATAGCCACGCTTACCCGCTGGGCGGGTGACTTCCGGGTGCAGCGGCAGGTGCTTTGCACAGTAAAGGCTGCCCGGCTCAACCAGCTCCGGGCAACCGGGGTGTCGGCACGGCACCTTGGGTCTGCGGGGCATGGGTCATTCCTCCCACGGCAGACTGGGCTTGCCGAAGTGACCGTAGGCACTGACCTTGTTGTAGTCCATGTCCAGCAGACCCAGACGCTGGATGATACCCTGCGGGGTCAGGTCGTAGCTGTCCTTGACGTAAGCCTGGATGAAGTCCAGCGGCTGGTGTTCCGTGCCGAAGCACTCCACCGCCACGCCCACCGGCTGTACCACACCGATGGCATACGCCAGCTGGACTTCACACTTGTCAGCGTAACCTGCCTGCACGATATCCTTGGCGATCTTCCGTGCCATATACGCTGCGGACCTGTCCACCTTGGTGGGGTCTTTGCCACTCAGGGCACCGCCACCCATTCGACCGATGCCGCCGTAAGTATCGCACGCCAGCTTACGGCCGGTCACACCACAGTCGGCGTAGCTGCCGCCCAGCACGAACCGACCGGTGGGATTCACCAGTTTCTGGAAGTTCCCGTCCAGACCGTACTCACAGGCAGCCAGCACCATCATGGATTCGATGATGTGGCGGAAGTCGCTGACCTCCACATCCGGGCTGTGCTGCACGGAGCAGAGGAAAGTAGTGATTCGGCCGGTGTCGTAGTCGTAGCTGACCTGTGCCTTGGCGTCTGCCCGGAACATCTTGGACGGATGGTTCTTCAGCAGTTGCAGGAACTTGGTGGCGACCATGTAGGGGATTGGCATCTGTTCGGCGGTCTCGTTGGTGGCGTAGCCGTACATGATGCCCTGGTCACCGGCACCGCCCTTATCCACGCCTAGTGCAATATCCGGCGACTGCTTGTCGACCAGAATACCAATGCGGAGCAGTTCCCGGAAATCAAAGCCCATCTTGTCTGCACCGATGCGGGTGATGACCTCATGGACAAGCTGCTGGTAGTTAGGCTGGTAGTCGGTGGTGACCTCGCCGGCAATAAAGAGCTGGCTGCGTTTCAGCAGGCACTCGATTGCCACACGGGCGTTCTTGTCGTGCTGGAGGATGTCGGTCACAATGGCATCCGCGATCTGGTCACAGATTTTGTCGGGGTGGCCGTTGCTGACCTGCTCACAGGTGATAATCTTGCTCATAGCTGTTCCTCGCTTTCATGTATCACAAAGCAGGCCGCCTTTGCCGTTGCCCACAAACGTAGGCTTCCACAAAAGCTGCCTGCCAAGTATCGTGTGGCTTCCTTCTTTTTGGTAGATGGTTTGTAGATGGTCGAACTCTCACAATATCAGGTGCCCAATTCTAAAAAAGCATTGTTATTACGATAGTTTTCAGCCTTCTTATCTTCTCTTTTTTCTTTTTGTAGCTGATGTAGCTAGTAAAAAGTAAATTGCATATAAAAGAAAAGAATAATAAGAAAATAGGGTTTTCACCGTCTACATCAGCTACAAGCCCCAAAACGTCGTGGAATCAATATTTTCTTGTAGCCGGTTTGTAGCCGATGTAGCTGGTACGAGCCACTGGAGCCGTTCTAAGACAGTATCAGGGCACGATGTTAAAGTCCTCTTTAATGCCTTCTGCCATTGTGAACTCCACACCCATAACCACTTGTGTCGGACCCCCGACACCATCCGCCGGACGCTTTTTCTGAACAGTGTACCGCTTGTCGATCTCGGCATTCAGCACCTTGGCAGAGTCCGCCCTGTACCCGTTTTCGGCACACCATTCCTTGTAGCGTGTATAAACGGCAGCACGGCGAAGCTCACTATCTGCTTTCGGCTGGAGGCATTCACTGAAAAACTGCCCCATCTTATCCGAGAACATCTGGTAGTCCATGGTGGCCTGCACGACAGAGTCCGGCATTTCCAGACCCTGACTGCGAAACAGCTTATACCCTTCCAGCATCCAGTTCAGGATACCGGACATATTTTCCGGTTCCGCAAAGAAGCCCTTCAATCCCTTATCCTGTTCTTTTTCATCAAAGTGACGGTCAAAGGGGATGATCTTGATACGACCGGACTCGAACAAGGTCAGATCCGTGATGTTCGGACGGTGGTTCGTGTTGATGAAGATCTTGAAGTTCGGACGGAACTCGAAGCTGTTCTCATGCAAATATCGGGCCGTAATGGTGTCGTTACCAGTCAGGCGTTTGGTCAGGGCTGCATCCAGCGTGATCTTCTTCTCCGGCTCTGAGATATTGACAAACCGGGAGCCGGCAAGGCGAGCGATCTCCTCAGACGGTCCACCACTTTGGGAATTGAACTTTGCCTGCAGCATGGTGGGGTCGGCGTTTTTGCCGTACTCGCCCATGATTCGCAGGATGCTTTCCATGGTGGTGCCCTTGCCGTTTCGGGAAGTAGGACCATAGAGGATGAACAGACATTCCATCCTCGTATCGCCGGTCAAGGCGTATCCGATGGCTTTTTGCAGATAGTCGGCTCTTGCCTTATCCCCTTGCATGATCTCTGTGATGAAAGTCCGCCAGCGAGGGCAGTCTGCTTTCGGGTCATAGATGACCGGGGACACCTTTGTGAGGTAGTCGTCCGGGCGGTGTTCCCGGAACTCCATCGTCCGCAGATCCAGCGTTCCGTTCTGGCAGTTGAACAGGTAGATATCCCGGTCGTAGTGTTTCATGGACAGTGGGAACACAGACTTTGCATCTTTCAGCATGGTTTCCCGATGCTTTCGGAGCTGGAGCTTCCGCACCCGGTCGATGAATCGCTTTCGGGCATCCTCCTCTGTGATCGTCAGGGCAAACACATACAGCTTGTCCGCCAGCAGCTTCGCCAGTTCCGCCACCTTGAGGTTTTCGGTGTCCGGCTGCCAGACCTTCCCGTCATACACATACCAGATACCACGCTCACTGTTATACCGGGCGATGGGCTTGAAGAAATCGGCAAACATATTGCCCATGCCGATCTCGTCCCTGCCGTATCTGGGATTCGTGTGTGGAGCCATCTCATCCAGTGACAGGGTGAGCTTGGTGATGTCCGGCTGGAATTCCGGGGATTTAGACTCCGGGTCAAGGTTTGTGAACTCCTCGTCCACGATGTCCTGTGCGTTGACCGGAACGTACACCGCTGCACAGGTGTTGACGGTGTTCCGGATGGAGATCGCACCGTAAGTCGTACCGGCCTGCCGGCGATCCCACTTGTCACGCATCAGGCCGGAGGTGCGGAAGATGCGGTCCATCTGTTCTTCATCGCAGCCGCACCAGAACGCAAGGATGGACAGAAGCGCCATGTCCGCATCCGATTGGCTGTCATAGAGTTCTTCCCAATCACCGGCATAAAGCTTCTTGAACTTGTCACCGTTGCTGGCCTCCTCCGCATGGGAAATGACTGCGTCATCGTCCAGATACGAGTGATGCCGGAGCTGCGTGTTCTGCACCTGCTTGTTGCGCTTCATCAGCGAATCCAGCAAGGTGGTCATCGCCGTCTCATCGTTGGGGATCTCCCCTGTGCGGTAAACATCTCCCGTCACGGTGACGAAGCGGTTTGTCGCACCGGGCATATACACTTCCAGCCCTTTGCTGCGGTTGTTGATGTAATAGACTGTCTTGTCGTAGACAAAATCTTCCGGCACGCCAAAAAAGCCTCGCAGTCCCTTACCGGACGGAGACTTCTCAACGTATGCCGTGGGGAAAATGGAAAGGACGGTCGCCGCTGTGTCGTTCAGCGTCCCGTCCTCTCGGATACAGTGGTCGATATCAAAAGCTCCGATACCGTTGCCGACCGCAATGCCGATGCCGTCGTACCCGCCCATGGCATAGGTCATGAGGGTGGTCTTGAAATCGGCAAATGTGCGCAGATCGTTGATTCTGGCCCGGTCACCGTTGGCCGGGTTGTACGGCATCTTGGTCTTCTGACCGCTTCGCTTTTCAAACTTCCAGACGCAGAACCGGCAGTCACTTTTCAGTCTCGCAGGGATATTCTTGATGTCTACCACGTTCTCGCCTCCTTCTTGGTAGTAGTGTCGGCAGTGCCCATGTTAAAGAACACCGCGATTGCCTGCTCCACTTCCCGCTGCTTGGCGGTAGAGGTCAAGCTGCCCAGCTTGTTCAGCAGGGCGTTCTTTCCGATGGTCGTGACCTGCTCTGCCAGTGCGACAGAGTTGCGCAGATACGCATGGTCATTGATCATCTGGCAGTCTGCCTCTGCAATCTGGATGTGCGTGGGCAGACCCAGCTTCTTCTGCACGGTGGTCAGGGGGATCACCGTGAGCGTGCTGGAAAACCGATTCGCCACATCGTTGCTGATGACCAGCACCGGGCGGCTGCCGCTTTGCACGGAACTGCCGTAATGGTCGCCCAGCTCGGCAAACCAGATCTCGAACCGCTGCACCGTCTGCTGTGGTGTCTCCTGCTGCGGTATGTCCCGCCGCAACGCTTCCTGCTGGGCAGACTTTTCAGTCCAGACTGTGCGCTGCTTGCGGAGCAGCCGCCCTTTCTGGTTGATGTATTTATTCACATGAGGTCTTGAACGACCGTTTTTATTCTTGCGACCCAATGAAAACTCACCTCTTTTTCCCGGTCGATAGACCTTGGGTTGATGTAAAAGTAAAAAGCCAGACAGAGAAGTCACAGCTTTGGCGGCGAATCGATCGTCGCAACAAAAAAGCCGAAGCAAAGTCATTTCTGACTGCCTCGGCTATACGCTTCTCTATCCAGCTTTTCCAGTATAAATTATACCAAATTGAAGGCGTACCGTAAACAAGAAAAATGTTCAATCAAGTACGGTCGGCGTACAACGATGCTCGGAAAGTGTTCACTTTCCAAAAATAATTTTTTCCTTGCTTTCAAGATCCGGGAGAATCTTCTCCAGTTCCCTGGCAAAACCCCGGATTCCGACCTTCTTGTAGTGCGTTGCCGTGGTGCGGCTCATGGTCTTACCGCAGCCAATCTCGATAGCTTTGAGGGGTTGGCCCCGGATGAAATGCTGCTCCAGCACCATCCGTGCCTTGAATGGCTCCACCTTCTGCAAAGCGATATTGAAGTCTCGCCGCCACTGATAGGCCATGAGGCAGCGTGTCGAAGTGTCCGCCGCCAGCTTCTCGTACATGGCTTTCTCCTTTGGATAAACTGCTTCAATTTCTGACTTTGCGTGCTTGTGGAGTTCAGCCTGGGCTTTCTGCTCTTCGGCTTCAATCATGCGGTATTTCTCGCAAGCAGAGACCACTGTGGCAAGCATGGCCTCCGTTACCTTCTCTGTATCTTTCAAAATTACGCCTCCAATCGTTCCAGCGTCTGGGCAATCCCAGTAAGCGCCCTCTCCCGTTCAGCCTCCACGGTCTTCCGCCCCAGCACCTTGCCGGCACCGTCCTCCACCGTAGGGATGGCTTTCCGCTGCACAAAGAGCTGCTGGGCAACGAGCTGTGTCCGCCCACGCAGGCTCCGCAGCCCAATCTCAAACAACTCGATCTCCTCACAGACCCGGCGGTACGGAGTGATCAGTTCTTCTTCCCGGCGCTCCTGAATCTCCCGGTTCATGGATGCTAGCACCTTGTCGCAGTTGAGGACGGTGCGCTCCACCGGGTTGGAGGTGCCGCTGGTTTTGACCCGTTCTCCCTGCTCATGCGCTCCCTGCGACAGCTTGTAGATGATCTCGTCCCGAGTATAAAACCAGGCGTGAGATTCGTCGATCTGCCGCTTGAGTTCCTGCTTTCTCGCCAGAAGCTGTGGATAGGAATCGGCCAGTTCTCTGGCTTTTTCCATATAGTCCTGCTTCTCAGTTTCTTCGCTCATGGTCAAGCCCTCCTTCCTGACCGAAGTTGTGTATCACATAGCCGCGGCAACAGAGAAATTCTGTTCAGCAGCTTTTCTTTCGGCGCGCTCCCGTGCCTTTGCCCTGCCGCGCTCCCAGCGTTCAACATTGATATCTGCCTGCCGCTTTGCCTCCTGCATCAGGATTTCCGGGTCCAGTTCAGTCAAAGTCCGATACCACTTCGAGTGGAAGAATCGCTCCAGTTTCTTTTTGCTGGACCGGTGTTTCCATTCCTCCGGCTCCTGCACCAGCTTGAACAGTGCTTTCCGATAATCCTTGAATGCCTGCAAAACGATGGCGTTTGCCAGTTCTGCGTAGCACTCGGCATACTCAACATTTCCCATCGCTACTCTCCTTTGTGTCGTACCACGGCTTCACGAGCCGCTTGCCCTCAAGGCTGCAAGGATAGAGCTGGATGTCGTACCACGCCAGCTCATACATCTCATCCAGCAGACGGCGGTTGGGTTCCGGCAGGTTTGCGGCATACTGGATGAACGCCTCGATAAACCGGGACTGGCTCGTTTCATCCTTCATCTGCCGTGCATAAACCGCCTCAGCGAACCGAAAGCACTGTTTCTTGTGCTGCTGAATCCAGTCGTACTTCCAAGTGATGGCTTTGAGGAGCGTTTTGCGGCTCTCATCCGACGTGACCTTGGGCATGGCCGCCTGCTGGCCCTTTTCTCGCAGACGGGTGTAGCGTTCCCACGCTCTGTCCTCACTGCTGAAAATCAGCCGACAGCGTAGTTCCTCCAGTCGGACGACATACATAAGCCGACTGATTTCATTTTCGTAGAGGTCTTTGACCAGAAAGTCAAAGTTCATTTTGAGGTCAGCGGTGCGGCGCACCGGATTGTCCTCCAGCAGCTCACAGAGCAAGCCGGGTTCCCGGATGGGACGGAACATCGCATACGGAATTGTGAAGCCAACTTCATCGTGCTTGGGCTTGGTTGCTGCCACCGGCTTGGCAGTTTTATAGCGGTAATCGCTGTGTTCGAGGCTCAGACCAGTATTGCGGTCTTTCTCGTTCAAAAACAAAATCTTATCCATTCTCATTCCTCCAGCCGTGCTTTGACGGCAGAAATCAGCTTTTCTTGTGTCATGTCTTTCTGTTCCAAGGCTGCCATCACATCCTCGTCCACTGTGTTCTTTGTGATGATATGGTGGATGGTGACCACCTGTGTCTGGCCCTGCCGCCAGAGGCGGGCATTCGTCTGCTGGTAGAGTTCGAGACTCCATGTCAGACCGAACCAAATCAGGATGTGTCCGCCCTGCTGGATGTTCAGGCCATGTCCAGCCGATGCCGGGTGGATCAGGGCAACCGGGATCTTGCCGGCATTCCAATCCTTGATGTCATCGCTGGTCTTGATGTCACGCACCGGGATCTTGAGCTTCGTCAGATGGTTGATGATGCGCTCCCGGTCATGCTTGAACCAGTAGGCCACCAGCACCGACTGTCCATTGGCAGCTTCGATGAGGTCTTCCAGTGCCTCCAGCTTGTGGTCATGCAGGATTCGCGCTTTGCCGTTCTCGTCATAGACCGCGCCATTGCTCATCTGCAACAATTTTCCAGTCAGCGATGCAGCGTTGGCAGCATCTATGTCCCCGTCCTTCAAGGGGATCAGGAGGTCTTGCTTGAGCATATCGTAGAGCTTGCGCTCGTCTGCGTTCATCTCCACCTCATACCGGGTAGGGATACAGTCCGGCATATTCAGGTAGTCCAGAGCCTTCATGGAGATGGTGATATCCGATATACGCTGGTAGATCAGCTCCTCGGCTCCCTCTTTTGGCTTGTACTGGAAGACCACGCCGCTGGACGGATTCATGGACGCTGCCTTGAAATAGGCTTCACGGTAGCGGCCGATGAACTTGCCCAAACGCTCTCCTCCATCCAGAATTCCGATTTCACTCCAAAGATCCATGAGGCCATTGGAGGACGGTGTGCCGGTCAGTCCGACCCAGCGTTTCACATACGGGCGGACTTTGCGCAAGAATTTGAAACGCTGGGACTGATAGTTCTTGAAGGATGACAACTCATCGATCACGACCATGCTGAAGTCCCAGCGCATTCCGTTCTTCTCGTAGTACTCCACCAACCACTTGACGTTTTCCCGGTTGACCACATAGATCATAGCTGGGTGATGGACGGCGGCGATGCGTGTCTTCACATCGCCCACGACGATTGAAATGTCCAGATTTTTCAGGTGATCCCACTTCTCGATCTCAGCCGGCCATGTGTCTCTTGCGACACGCAGCGGCGCAATGATGAGAACCTTGTTGACCTCAAATGTGTTCAGCATGAGGTCTTGGATTGCGGAAAGGGTGATGACGGTTTTTCCTCAGCCCAAGCCCATATCCAGGAAAAGAGCTGCAATGGGATGGGTCTTGATATACTCCGTGCAGTATCTCTGATAATCATGCGGAATGAACTTCATTTGGGCATCACCTCGCTTTCCGGCAGAGTTACCTGTGGCATATCAGGAATCCTCGCCCCGATGCCCTGTGGAATGGGTTCACCGGGATTCCAATGGACAAGTGCATCAATGGCAGGCTGGATCTGCTCCGGGCGGTCTACGCAGAACACCGGAAAGCCCAGTGCTTCAAGCTGCTGCCGGCGCTTGCGCTGCAACAGCCGCATCTGCTTACCGGGGGCTTTCAGCTCCACAAAGGCACACTTACCGCCCAGCAGCAGGACCAGTCTGTCCGGCACACCGTTCATGCTCTGACTGGTAAATTTAAGAGCCTGCCCTCCGGCGGCTCTCACGGCTTCCACGAACTGGTGCTCGACCTCACTCTCCCTCACTCTGCTTCCCCTCCTCTGCCCGCCACACGCCAGTGCGCGGACGTTTCTTCTTTTTCTTTCTGCGTTCCTCCAACAGCACATGACCGATGGCGGCATCTGCCGTGGGGTCTGGATAGCTGCGGTTGTGCCGCCTTTCGGGCGGACTTTCATCCTTGTGTTCAACCCAACGAACAGCCAGTGTTTCTTTTTCCACCCTACTCACCTCACCGGTTGATTTCTTTCCACTGAGCCGGCTCCATGGTGGCGACCTGCCAGCCGATGCCCTCCAATGCCGTAGCCCGGTCATACGAGGCAACGTCCTGTGACGCTCTAGTGACTGCATTGGACAAGCCGTACAGGGACAAGTCGCCTCCGGCGATGAGGTATTTGAGGATACCCTCCTGCTCATCTGCGTTGATGCCGTAACTCTGAGAAGTGAGTTGCACCACATCCTGCACCTTGCCGGTGATGGGGACTGCCATAGACTCCTGCAAACGTCCCACCACCTGTGCGAAACGTGCCTCATCGATTGCAGCCATGGTGGTATCCCGGAGTTTCAAGAGGAACGCCTTGTCCTCGGCCTCCATGGTCTCGTCCGAGTACAGTGTGAAGCTGTCCTCCACAGCCTTTGCCTGACGGCCCACATGATGGCGGCGTTCGCCCATGTCATTGACCACCATTCCGTTGGTGCAGACCAAACGGTAGACCAGCGGCTGGATGGACACAGCCCCCAAGCCAACCTCAGAGTTGGAGATCATCACGCCAGCCTGTACGATGTCGCCCTTGCGGACTTCCATTTCCAGACGATGGTTTACCACCTTGAGGTACAGCCGATTTTCCGTCACCTCGCAGGACATAACCTCGTACTGGTCATTGCCTGCAAACAATGGCAGCACCGATGTGGCGATTTCCATGTTGTCGATACGGCGGTATCGCTCAGACAACAGCGCACGGGCGACCTGCCCGGAGCCGTAGTCCATAAACCGCACCATGTAGGAGCTGGTCCTGTCCGCAAACCAAGCGTTCACGTTCTCCGCCAGCAGTTCCGGTTTCTGGCTCTGCATCAGGTCGTAGTACTTGGCCGGGATGCCCAGCGCCGATGCCACCTGACGGTGGAACAGCGAGGTGGTGCCGAAGGTCATCTGCCGGTCTGTGGTCAGATGGTTCAGCTCGAAGGTATGCCCATCTTCCCGGAGGCGCATCCCCTGCGCCGGGCTGATGAAGTCCTGCTTTGCCTTGTTCTGGCGATCCAGTTCTACAAGGACTTCCTGCAGATTTCTGCCTGTTTTCATATGCTTTCCTTTCTATGGCGCATATTTATGCGCCGGCTTATGCGCCCGTGTCTTTATGACAAGGGCACCGTATTTACAGTTCCCGGTTGATCATCTGTTGGATGATCCGGACAGCCCCCTGCATCCTAGCACGGTTCAGCCGTGTGTCGTGCAGGAGTGTGCCCAACGCATCCACCTCTTCCCGGATATTACAGAGGACAGACCTCTGATGGTCAGCAAGGCGTTCATTGTCCTGCTCCAGTCGGTCAAACTCTTTTTCGTAGTCATCGATATCCGCTACATTCGTGTTAATGTAGCTCTCGATTTCACGGGCCAGTTCCTCGCCGGCATAGTCGGATACAGCTTCCAGCAGATCCCGGATCCCAAACGGTGTCAGGATCTTGCCGTCCTTCATTTCAATGGCGTGCGGCATCTGGTCACCTCAATCCTTAAAGTAGTAGTCGCCCTTATACCCGGCGGCTGCCAGCGGAAGGCCATCGCACCAGTAAGGGTTAGCCGCCATGAGCTGGCAGATCTCCTCCACCGTGTACTTCCCCTTGGGGGCCTCAATGATGACCTCGTCATGGACGTGCGCAACGATGTTCAAGCCCTCATCCTCGATCCGAGCCATTGCCTCTGCCAGAATGTCCCGGGCAATCGCCTGCGTCGCGTTCTCCACCAGCCGACCGGAGTAGGTCTCCTGCCGTGCCCATTTGTGGTTCTGGCCCACACCCTCGTAGGTCAGGCTCATGCGACCAAAGCGGTTCGGCTGTTGCTTGGGTTTGAGATACGCCAGCTTTCGACCGGAAGGCAGCACCATCCAGAGGGTTCCAGAAGAAAAAGCAAAGCTGATTCTGCCGATATCCTGTCGTTCCCCGGTCTTGAAGGCCTGCATTGCAGCTTTCTCCACGTCCCACCAGTACTGCACAATCTTGGGGTTAGCCTCACGCCATGAGTCGATGATCTCCGGAAGTTCTTCTTCCTTCAATCCCATCTGCAAGGCACCCATGCTGATGAGCGCACCGGAAGAACCGCCATAGCCGCAGGCCAGTGTTGCGATCTTCCCTTTCTGGCGCAGGTCACCGTTGATGCCGTGCTTGACCACCGGCACATGAAACATTTGAGATGCTGTGGCGCAGTAGAGGTCTTCACCGTTCTGGAAAGCGTCCAGCACCCACTGTTCCCCCGCCTCCCACGCAAGGACACGGGCTTCAATGGCGGAGAAGTCCGCCACGATGAACTCACAGCCTTCTTTGGGGATGAGCATGGTACGGATGAGCTGGGAGAGAACATCCGGCGTGTTGCCATAGATGCTCTCCACCATGTCAAAGCAGCCCATTTTCACGAGTGTTCTTGCCTCATCCAGCGTGGAGATGTGGTTCTGCGGCAGATTCTGCAACTGGATGTTCCGGCCGGAGTAGCGTCCAGTGCGGCTTGCGCCGTAGAACTGGAACAGTCCTCTGGCTCTGCCATCCGGACAGACACAGCGTTCCGCCGCCTGGTATTTCTTGACGGAGCTCTTTGCCATCTGAAGCCGGAGCTTCAGCATATCCATTGCCTCGGCATCCACGCCGTTCTTGTCCAGCTCGCCAATCATCTCAGTCACATTTTTCTTGCCCAGCGTGTCCATCGAGATGCCACGCTCATCCAGCCAGGTCTTGAGCTGTGACACGGAATTCGGGTTCTCCAGCCCGGTCAGCTCATATGCTTTCGTAGTCATGGCATCCGACAGAGGCAAGTCGCAGGTGATAGCCTGCTGGACCAGTTCCGTGTCGATCCTTACGCCACGGTCGTTGATACGCTCATTCACCCGGTAGTGGTGCCACTCCCGGGCAGGCATTGGAAAATGTTTCAGCCGCTTGTAGATATCCACCTCCGTATTAACGTCCTGAATGCAGTAGTACTTGAACTTTGCCCAGTCTTCCGGGAGATGGTGTGGGAGGTTTCTGGTTCTCCCGCCGTTGGACTTGGTCGGCTTGCAGGGCGCAGAGAACAGCTTGATGAGTCGTTTGCCCTCCTCGTCCTTTTGTTGTGTGGTTCTCAAGACTTCGCCGACGTCTTTCAGTGCCATGGGCAGGGTCAGCGATGCCGCCATGACCATGGTGCAGATCCAGTTGTCCGGCGACAGGAATGTGCCGGGTTTGAGATACTGTCCGGGATAGTGCTGCTGGAGATAGCGGGAGAAGCTCACACGCTCGAAAGCCGCATTGTGAGCAATCAGGGTCACATTGCTGTCCTTAAAATCGTCCAGAAGCTCTTTCGGGAATGGGTCTCCGGATGCAAGGTCTGCCAGCTTCGTTTCTCCGAACCCCTCGCCTTCATCCGCTGCCCATGCAATGAGCAGGATCTCGAAGCTGGGGTCGGACACATAGCGGTACAGACCGCATTTCTTGATGTCCGCCTCGCAGTAGGTTTCAATATCGATCAGTGTTTTTCTCAAAGTTCATCACCTCGATCTGTCATGTAAAAAAGGAGGGAGCCGAAGCCCCCTCCCGGTCCATGTGTACTTAGCGCAGATAATCCGGCAGTTCCTCACCGGCACCGCCGCCGAGGACTTCCTCGTCATCCTCCAGTGCGCTGAAATCCGCATTTGCGGAGGCACGGCCGGACAGGCGGTCACCGTCCTTGACGAACTGGATGTTGCCCAGACCAGCCGCCACGCCACGATTGCCATTGGCGTTGAAGGCGTAGAAGTTGACGCTGACATTGCAGTAGCAACCGGAGTAGACCATCATGGGGTCGAGAACAGGCTGCACATGGCGGTCAACCACCTGCGGAGCGTCCTTGCTGGATGCGTTCAGGAAAAAGCAGCCCGTGTAGTTCTCATCGTCCGGGCGGTCGATGTCGCCGTCACGCAGGGGCATCTTCAGATTGGGAGGCACCTTGCCGCCCCACTTGCGGACCTTACCGTCCTCCTTCGCAGCTTCAATTGCCTTGTGGATCGCCAGCAGGGTCTTCTTGTCCTCCTTGGAGATCAGGCAGGACACGGAGTACTTTGCTTCGCTGCCATTGATGCTCTTGGGCTCAAAGATGGCGGCAAAGGAAATGCGGCACGGAATGACGACCTTGGTCGCACTCATCGTCTTGTTTGCAGTAGCCATAGATTTGTAATCCTCCATTGTGTTTTATTCGAGTGGTGTGAATTCGTCTGCGGCAGTATCAAGATCAACCGCCGGTCTGGGGTCAGAGTCAGGGACAAGTGCCAGCTTGCCAGGCGGTTTTACCACAAACTCACCCAGAACTTCCTGAAATTTCTTCTTGCCCATGAGCTTTTCAAACTCGGTCAAGGAGATCATCTCAGTCTTATAGATATCGGTATACCCAGCCTGTGTGGCGGCTCCCGCCACCGCTTTGGGGTCAAGGAACTGCCGCTTGCTGCGACCTTCCACCACCTTGTACCCATCCCAGCAGACACCGTGGTTGATAGCCTCGGAGCTGACATAGGCGAAGATGGCCTCGATCCAGGATTCAATGCGGTTCAGCGTGGGAAGCATCTTCTCGATATCCGTCTTGGACAGAAGTGCCGGGGACTTGAAGGTTGGTGCCGTGGTGTCCGGGTCATAGGCTGCGGTGGCATCCGTTTCTTCCTGTTCATCTGCCAAAACGCCGGAATCCAGATCCAGGAATTCCGTTTTGACCAGTGCCAACGCCTCATCGGCGCAGGCTTTGCAGGAAGTACGGGCACGGCAGAACCGGCACCAGTCACCGGGAATCTGCTCGCCCTTGCCTTCAAATGCAAGTCTGGCTCTGGGGCGGACATAGTTTTCTGCCCAGTCCAGCAGCTCTTCCACACTGCATTCAAAGGTCGAGATGTTTTCCAGCCGGGGCTGGATGATGGTCATGGACACCTTGGTGATGCTATACAGATACCCATAGGCGTGGTAAGCTCCAAGAGCATAGAGCATCATCTGTGGGTTATGGTCACAGCTGACAAACACGCCTTTTCCGTTTTTATAGTCCATGACATAGAGGGTGCCGTCTGCGATGATCACGCAGTCGCCGGTACCGAATCCCTGCGGAACGAGATAGCTGTAGTCCAGCCGTTCCTCCACCATGACCAGAGGATGCGGGCAGGTTTCCTTGATGCGCTCGACTGTGGAGATGATGTACTCCGCATAGATGTCGGTATTGGCATCCATCTCATCGGTGTCGAACTCGGAAGTAGGCCGCCTCACACGCTCATGCAGGTACTTGCGGAGCTTGTACTCGCCCAGCGCATGGGCGGCTGTCCCCTCCTCGGCGTACACCGAGGATTCATTGGGAAAATTCTGCTCCAGCCGAGCCGATGGCGTACAGTTGAGCCATCTTTTCGAGCTGGACGCAGAGAGGATCGCGTGTACTTCGGGCATACGGCACCTCCGTTACAGCTGGGAGATGTCTGCGAGGAACGCCTCGTACTTCGCTGCCGGCAGTTCAGAAAGCTGACCCACGCCGTAGGTCTTCAGCAACTGACCGATCTTCTCGTTGTTGCTGCGCTTCTGCTTGATCTTCGCCACGATGACTGCCGTGATCTCATCCTTGGAGATGGTTACCGCAGGCTGTTCGGTTTCCGCCTTTTGAGTGGTGTCCAAATCAAAGGGCAAGTCATCTGCCGAGTCATCCGGGAAATCAGGAAGTTCCTCTTTCGCCTCCTCATCAGGGCTTTCCTCTGCCTGAGCTTCTTCGGTCGGCTCCTTGGGCGTCTCCTCCATCGTGGTCCGAGCGTCCTGTTCCTGTTTGCGAGGACGCTTCCCCGGTTTCTTACGAGGGTGAGGCACATCCTGTACCCTTGGTGCTGTGTCCACAGCAGGGAGCTTGGCCGGAGGGAGCAGTTTATCCTCGTCCTCCGCATCCTCAGAAGTGAACTCCAGGAGTTCGATCTGCTCTGCCATGCCCTCGCACATCCGGGTCAGGCCGCGGAATACCTCCGTCAGCCCATCCACGATCTTCTTGGGGCCGGTCAGCATCTCACTCATCCTCGTCCACCTCATCCTCACCGTAGACAGAATCCAGATACTCAGCCTGAGCATCCAGAACCATCACGACGGCATCCTTGCACAGACCGGTCTTGGTGCAGATAGCGTCGATCATGGCCTCGATGTCGATATCCGGCTCCTCGTCCTGATCCTCGACACCATTGAAATAGGTGTTGCTGGTGCTGCGCTCATCCAGATGGATGTGGAGGTTCTCGACCTTCAGCATCACCGGGAGAATACGGCGCACTTCCGGGGCACTGGTATTCTGGTTCTTATCGTTCATCATTGTGTTGCTCACTTTCCGCAGCCTTGGGCTGCATCTCCTGTTGACCGTCATCGGTCATGGTGTACTTCTGTGCGAGGCTCTTGATGAGCAGTTCAGCCACTCGCCCGGGTTCAGGGAGAGTATGCACAGGCTTCCCCAGTTCTTTTGCCTTGGCGATTTCCTGTGCCATACCCTCCGACACCGTGTCGCCAAACACCCAAAGCTCATCTGCCTGTTCCAGCCATGACAGACCAAACTGCATCCCGGCAGCACGTTCTGCCGCCAACTCGTCCTTGAGAAAACGAGTGAAATACAGATGTGGTGCCAGCGGTTGGATGCCCATCATGGCGAGGATGCGGCAGGCTTTGAGCGCCCGTTCGATATTGGACCGCTGCTCTGCCTCCCTGTCTGCCTCAGATACTGCGGTTGGTCGGAACGGAGAGCAGACATAAACGATCTTGGGGGCGGTGCTGCCGCCGGGCGGTCGCACCGGAGCCGGATTCTTTAAGGGATTGTTCTGGGGATTCTTGATGTTACTCATGGGGTGTAACCTCCTTGGATGTATTCGTGAGAGGAAGTCCTCTCATAATGCTTACTGAAATTCTGGAAAAGGTACCCTATTTTCAAAAACTTTTCTTGAGCTTTTTAATTGCGGCAGCCATAATTTTGCTGACCACGGGTCTTGCAATCCCCAATTCTTCTGCGATTTCATACTGGTTCAGCCCTTTATAGAAGTAGAGCTGGATGATTTCCTGCTGACGTTCCGTGAGCTTGCTCATAGCAGCGTACAACTTGCGAATTTCTTCCTCTGCCAGCATTTCGGCATTTTCTTCATCCATGAAGTCCACCATAACAGCATCCGACCAGTCAGAGCCATCGCAATCCAAACTGGCGGCCTCATTGATGGCGACCGCTTTGCTACGGTTGTTTTCCATCCGATGTTCGCCTTCCATGACCAGCCGCACGGACCACTCGACATCCTCGAACACTGCCGCTGGAACGACCTCGTATGTACCGTCATTGAAATTGTAGCGGTAGTCGCCGCAGCGGTCGATGGCCATGACCGTGTGTGCGCCATCCTCTTCATAGACGGCGTAACCATTCTCATAGGCTGTGAGCGTTGCACCACCCACCACAGTTCTAGCCGCAATCACAGGATGCATCTCCATAAGCTGTGCGTACTTCGGCAGCTTCTTTTCGATAACCGCAGCAACCGTGTTCTTCAGCTCACGCAGAGAGATATGTGCGTTGACAGTCAGATTCTCGACTGGCTGCGCCACGCTCTCCACTGTCTGCGGTAACGGCTGGCGGATTTCCATCACGCCTACGCCACCATTGATTGCAACTACCCCGTTCATCATCATGTTAATCATCTTTTTGTCCTTTTCCCCCGGACTCTGGGAGGGAGAAGGATACCGATGACGGAAGCGGAGCAGGGCTCACATTCTGAGCTGTGACTGCCTGCAAAACGCAGAAAGCCCGATTCCAGAGATGGGAGGTACACCCATAGACCGGCTGTTCTACCGCAGCAGACAGTGTCTGCCATCTGGTAAAACTCCGTTATGGTATCCTTCGCCTTCTCTAGAATCGGGCTTACGATATTATTTTTGTTCTTGGGGCTTGTCCCTTGAACTGACTCAATTATAGATGATTTAGCGGCCTTTTTCCTTTCCCCAAAAGGCGATTATGCTCTGCCAAAATCTACATATCTGTAGACTTTCCCTTTCACAAAAACAAAACCGTGCAGCAGCCACTGCACGGTTCACACGGCCTTCCTTTGAGGGACTTCGAATCTTCTAGCCACCATCAGCAAGGCTTCTACATCTTCTGTTCCTAGGCTTCCAACAATTGCCAGTAATTCTCTCCTTGACTTTTCCTCCTCTTCCACATGTACTTGAAGCCGATCTGGCACCAGTTTATCAACAGGTACCTCCAGAGCCTCCGCCACATCAAACAACGTCTGTATTCCCATTTCGACCTTTCCGGTTTCATATCGGGAAATGGTTTTGTTGGTGCAACCTCCTCCAAGTTCTTCAGCAAGAGCATCCTGCGTCATGTGTTTCTGTTTGCGAATCTTCTTGATTTGCTGACCAACAAGTTTCGGGTCTGATTGCCATGCTACACTCAACAAAATCACCTCCTTCAACGAAAAAAAAGACCGGAGCAGATATACGCACACTTATCCCACTGGTTCTTTGAACAACTATTCAAAAACTAGGATATAATGTATGTATATCCGCTCCGGCCTTCCTCGGTACGGGTTCCACGCCGTCCGGTATGCTCGTAAGCTGATTCACGCAAAATGCGTGACGAATCTTATATATGTATCCTGACTTCCTCTGGTTTTCGGTATAATTAGGGCCCATCGCCTGCGTACAAAATGCCAGTGGTTTTCTCTGGGCATTCAGCTACGGCCATACCGCAGGGAAGTCTAGGTGTTTGTTATGCGTGTTTTCTCTTATCTGCGTGTTTGCCTCTGTCTAAGGATTTCTCTTCCTGCTTTCCGTAAGCCTTACTAAGAAATTCATCCATTGGCATCTGACAGTTCTTCGTCATCAAGACCGGACCTGCCGCTGTATTCTGGCATAAGCAAAACAGCTTTCCATCGGCGTTCCTAATGGGATACGGTTCATTTACCATGGCTTGTCCTCCTCAAAGTCTGTCTCATTTTCGCCTACCATAGATACGTCAATCGGAATTGTATCCAGAAGGCTGGGAATCGAGGGTTTACTCGATAGCCATTCTTCTTTTATAATCTCACACCTCTCGGTGTCTATCAGCATTGCTGTTATCTCCGTATTGATCGGGGAGCCTTTGTAAACATCAACAAAGCTATCAAACAATATCCTGTCAACAAAGATAGCCGTGGTCCTCACATTTTCTAGTAAATTCGGATACCAAGCATCCATCAAGAGAACCCCAGAAAAGCGTTCCACCATTCGGTTAATCATGACACGTTTATTTACCATTCGGTTCCGATTTTCGCCATCTTCCTCAACTCTTGCAAGCATCAAATAGAAGTCCCATCTTTTTTCAGTATCTTGCGTCTTCAGCAAAAACGAAAGCGACGGCCTACTGTAAGGGTACTTTACTTCTATTAATGCTGGCAGCATAGGTAGCTTTTGGATGCCTATATTACGATCAAGAAAAGACGCAATGATCGTATTCTGCACACAGCGCTGATCATTTACACTTTTTTCCCTGATACTATTGTGCGCCCGAAAGCTTTCGAATACGTCTTTAGGAAGATAACCATCAGCGTGAACCAGCGTATCAAAAGAGAGATCCACACTCTCATCTCTGTGATCATAAATCGCCTGCAAATTCTCCAGCGAAACAGCTTTTGTGATTTTTCCATTGGCAATCCGGGACAACGTCGAAGCGCCGATTCCACAGTCCTCCGCAAACTGAGCCATCGTGCGACTCGGTCCCTTTGCCCTCGTAACCAGTTCTCCTAAGCGCAGCAGGTCAGGCGTTCTTGCCAGTACATATTCTTCTGCCATCACCTTTGCCTCCCTTCTCGAAGTCGTTCTTGCGACCTCTTGCAACATAATCATACCACATCTTGCACGCGCAGTCAACAGCAGCTTGCAATTTTCTTGCAAGTTATCGCAATTCCCTTTTATCGAATGATAACTTGCTCTTAGCGCACTCTCTTTTCCAGAAAGATTTTCTCTTTCCTCTTGACAACTTGCGTGTTGTGCGCTAATATGAATATGCAAGTTGCGTTTGCGATTCACATTATACGAGCCAACTTGCATATTGTCAAGCGCAACATAACTCACAACGCGCTATTAATTAGGAGGAGACGACCATGAAGTTCGGTGAGAAAGTCAGGGCTGCCCGACTTGCTGCAAAGTATTCACAGAAGCAACTCGCGGAAATGACCGGCATTGCACTACGCACCATCCAGAATTATGAAAGCGGAGAACGGATGCCAAAGCAAAAGGAGACCTATCCCCTGCTCGCCGATGCACTTGAAATTGAAGTCAGCTCCCTCATGGATGATAACGCTGACTTCGTTATCAAAGCCACCGAGAAATATGGTTCTAAAGGACATGAGCAGGCCGAACGCCTTATTAAAGAGGTATCCGGTTTGTACGCCGGCGGTGAATTGGCCGAGGAAGATATGGAGGCCATGATGCGCGCCTTCCAGGAGGCGTACTGGAAAGCTAAAGAGAAAAACAGAAAGTACGTTCCTAAAAAATACCGGGGCATTTCAGAATCCGGCAGCGAATCCTGATTTTTAAGTTTTCAGCTTTCTCGGCTATGATATGGAGTGAAGTGCAATCATGATAAATAAGCAAGCATCAGCCTTGCCTCGCCGTTTGATTCGGAAATTCAAATGCAACGACCCCTTTGAACTTGCAGAAGCCCTCGACATCGATGTTATGGAACGGGCCGATTTTAAACGTCAAAAGGGCGCATTCAAGGTCATCCTCAACGACAGCTTCATCTTCATCAATGCAAACCTCTCCGATGAGATGAAACGTCTCGTATGCGCCCACGAACTTGGGCATGCGCTCCTCCATCGCTCTCTCGGAAAATCTGAAAGTGGACTGGATGGAGTTCGAGCTCTTTAATATCACAAACACCACCGAGTATGAGGCAAATCTTTTCGCCGCCAACCTTCTTCTTGATGAGACCACCATCGAGGAGCTTATAAGCGATGGCTATGATGTTGTCCAAATTGCTCGGCAGCTTGGGACCAACGTCAATCTGCTATTGCTGAAATTGCAGCAGATGAATGACGATAATCGCCTTCGGCTCCCTGATATGCCAGACCGCAACTTCCTCGGCACCATTTCTGATGATGCCGGCCACCTTTAATAGTTGGAGGTGACCCACATGGCGATACCCAAACGAATCAAGATCGAGCGTGTCTATGTAAAGGTCGCCTCAGAGTTTGATTCAACCGGCTATATGCAGCCAACATCCATCACTTGGGCGGACGGCAGGACCTTCCCTATCGAAACCGTCCGGGACTTCCGGCCGGCAGGAACCGCAGACAATGACTGCAATGGCGACTGTTTCACTGTCCTGATTCAAGGACAGGAGAAGCACCTGTTCTTTGAACACATTGACCCTCGCTTCACCGGTCGGCTTGGCCGCTGGTACGTGGAGCGAGCAACCTAATGGAAGGAGGGACACAGTATGCAGAGAACATATCTGGCAATAGACCTTAAGTCGTATTATGCCTCTGCCGAGTGCGCTGCACGTCATCTCGATCCGCTGACCACCAATCTGGTCGTGGCCGATGCCAGCCGCACGGAGAAAACCATCTGCCTGGCTGTGTCCCCATCCCTGAAGTCCTACGGCATTCCCGGTCGGGCTCGAATGTTCGAGGTCGTGCAGCGTGTCAAAGAGGTCAACAACGGTCGTCTGCGGGATGCCATCCGGAACAAGACCGCTGTGTACAAAGATGGTGTTCCTTCTCTTGCGGCTGCGTCCTATGATGCGACTGCCCTTGCTGCGGATTCCTCTCTTGAAGTATCCTATCTGGTGGCACCGCCTCGGATGGCGTACTATGAGAAGGTGTCCCGGCAGATCTACGGCATCTATCTCAAGTACCTTGCCCCGGAGGACATCGTGGTATATTCCATCGATGAGGTATTCATCGACGCCACCGCATACCTTACTCATTACAAAATGTCCGCCCACGACCTCGCCATGACAATGATCCGGGAGGTACTGTACACCACCGGCATCACCGCCACCGCCGGGATCGGCACCAATCTATACCTGGCAAAGCTGGCAATGGACATTACTGCCAAGCACGCTGCCCCGGACAAGGATGGTGTACGCATTGCAGAGCTCGATGAAGAATCCTTCCGGTATCTGCTCTGGGATCATAAGCCTCTCACGGACTTCTGGCAGACTGGTCCCGGCACCGTCCGCAGACTGGAAAAGCATGGCATTCATACGATGGGTGAGCTGGCAAGAGCCAGCATTCACTTCCCTGAGATACTATATAAGGAGTTCGGCATAGACGCTGAGATCCTTATCGACCACGCCTGGGGGCTGGAACCCTGCGGGATGAAGGAGATCAACGCCTATCGCCCGGAAACCAACAGCCTGTCTGAAGGTCAGGTTCTCTCCTGCCCTTATCCTTATGACAAGGCTCGAATCATCGTCCAGGAGATGACCGACAGTCTGGTATTCCAGCTCACGGACAAGGGACTAGTCACGGACAGTCTGACACTGGACATCGGCTATGATCGGGAAAACTGTGACAAGGGCATCTATCACGGTCCTGTCCACATCGATCACTACGGCCGCACTGTTCCGAAGGGTGCCCACGGCAGTACACGGCTGGATAACCCGACCAATCTCAGCAGCCAACTGATGGTCGCTACCACAGAACTGTTCGACCGCATTGCCAACAGGAACCTAACTGTGCGTAGAATAACAATCGCAGCAAACCGTGTGGTCAAGGATCAGGGCATCTTGCAAGTGGATCTTTTCACCGACACCAGCAAGCTGGAACGGGAGAAATCCCTGCAGGCGACCATGCTTGGTATCAAGAAGAAGTTCGGAAAAAACGCTGTTCTGAAGGGCACTAACTATCTGGATGGCGCAACCATGCGAGAACGGAACGGCCAGATAGGCGGTCATAAGGCCAAATAACGCAACAAGGAGGATTCTATGGCAGACTTCAAGAATACCAAAGAGGGACGAAACGTCGCCCAGAAGTATGCGGACATCCTCCATCTCAGCCGCCCAGAGCCACCTGTAAAGCATCCCCGGATGGCACTCTCAAACCGGGCAAAGATATTCAGCCCTTTTGCTGCGCTGCGTGGCTTCGATGATGAAATTTCCAGCGAGGGAGCCAGCAAGTTGCTGGTGAAGAAAGTCGAACTTTCCGATGAGGAGAAGGACGCTCTATCCGACAAGCTCCTGCAAGTCAGGAAAGGCATGAAGGTCGTAGTCCGGTACTTTGTCCGAACCACAGAGAACACCGGAAACTATATTAGTATGACTGGCACAGTTGTTATGATTGACCCTGTTTATCGAGAACTGAAGGTCATGCAGGACAGTGATAGAAAAGCCATGGGCATTGAGAAAGAGTTGCCAGTCATCATTTCCTTCGATGACATTGCCGATCTTGCCGGTGAGGGCATCACCAATATCGAGGACTACCTTGGGATTGAAAAATATCCTGATGACATATAAATTTCCACATGACAAGGAAGTGCAAAACACAGTGAACTACTATTTCTGCGATGTCTGCCATTACTGCTTTGAGGCAGAATCGCTGCCCGACCGTTGCCCAGACTGCGGCAAAACGGACTATCAGAACAGACCTGCCATCCGCCCGGCAACCGAAAAAGAAGTACAGGATCTTCTCCGAGCCCGGGATGAGGAATGGGAATAAGCCAACTGACTGCCTTCTGTGGTATCCACGGATGGCAGTTTTTATTTCTATCACAAACTATACCTACGTCCCTATCACTTCGTCATCTTCTCTTTAACCTTTTTCGGCACGTCAATCAAGCCAAATCGATAGAACAGCCCATAGATATACGACACACCCCGGATATCTCCCAGCGCCTTGGGTCTGTCCACTACCTCTCCGATTTTACCGATATTGTGATATGCCATCCTCACGGAACTCCAAGCAAGGCTCTTACTGCTCTCTCTACGGTCGATCCACAGTTCCTTGGTGAATTCATCTCCCCTGCCCTTCTTCAGCTTATAGGTAAAGGGCAAGCCGGACAGGGTCTTGAACTTGTAACCCCGAAAAGCCACCACGCACTTCCAGAGGTTCTCCTCGCAGGGATTCTTCTTCAGCGCAACCACAGCTCGGTAGTGGCGTTGCCTCTCTGCTCCGGTGCTGATATTGGCAGCGTCAGCGTCCTCCGGAAAGTACACGCCTTTCTCATACGGCAGATAAGAGGTCACTGAGGGGCGAGATAGGTGCAGGGCAGCCATGGTGGAAGACACAGCGGTCCTGTAGTCCTGTGTGGTGCGGAAAGGCTGGAACGTCTGCTGCACAGCATCGGCGATGTCTGACCGATAGACTCCAGCTGTGATGAGGAGCTTGCGCACCTTGATGGGGTTCAAGGAAAGCTCCTCAGCTATGGCCTGCAAGGTCATGTCGCTCTTGTAGAGGGCAACGGCAGCGTTCATCTGGTTCGTCAGATTCTTCTCCGCACTGTACTCCGGCTTGGCTGGCTTTCGACCGGAGTTATGTGTCTTAGCCACAGGATACTCCTCCCTTCCATTTCCGTCACAAACTATATAGAGACCTCTAAAAACAGCCGTGTGAACTTCTGAAATTCGGTGTCCACACGGCTAATATGCTTATTTCAGCTTGGCGAGGATTTCATCTGCGCTCATGCCACTGGCCAGCAGCTTCTTCAGCATATCTTCAGCTTCTGCCTTCTTTGCGGCTTCCGCAGCCTTTGCCTCAGCAGCCGATTTCTTTGCTTCCACCTTGGCGATTTCCTTTTCGACCTTCTTGATCTCAGCTTTCTGCGGCTTCAAAGACTCACGCATAGACTTGATGTCCGTCTTCAGCTCCTCAATCTGGGCGACCGTCTTGGCGATGCCCTCCTCCAAGAGAGCCTTGTCCTTCTGCAGCTTTGCCAGCTGTGCATCGAAATCTGTAGATGCGGTAACACGGTTCTTGCTGCCTTTGGTTCTGGGCATAGGATGATACCTCCGATAAGATTATGTATAATTTGATGTTAGTATAGCACTATGAAAAAAGGGTTACAATGAGAATGCTTATATTTCCTCTGTTGATTTCAATGAATAGTACTGCACCCCTTCAAAGTTCTCCAACGTAAATGTTTGAAACGATTCATTGCCATCTACGTCTTCAAAATTGATGTTAAACCACTTCGGAATCCCACGTTCCGTTCTTTCATACTCTGTTTCAAGTATTCGAGCAATAACGGCGACTTTTGTGCCGGCATCTGGCGAATCCGAATAAACCACATAGATATCTTTAGGTTCATTCGGTTTAAGCAACTGAAAATAATATCGGTCAAAAATAATAACATTTCGAATCGGAAGCTCTGCAACATTTTCAATTCTAATGTGAACATTTCGGTGCTTAGGAAAATTGCTGGAGCTATATAGTCCAACCGCTTCAGTTGTGCCAGGAAGTTGTTGATCTATATCAATAATCTCCACCGAAAAGATTGGTTGAATCTGTTTCTTTCGAACAGCTAAGTCCCGACTGTTTTGCTTTTTTGCATAGATGTGAGTTTGTACCAATGCTATTACACTTACTAATGTCGCCCCCACAAAGGATAAATATGTACCAAAAAAAGCAAGCCAATCACCTTTCGTTAAGTATTCCCCTGTTGGAATAAAGCCATTTCCTGCAAAGGATAGATAAATTAGAATGTAAAGCAGGATTGCACTGGATGCTAACACCAACCCAATAATCCAGTAGTTTCTTCTTTTTTCTTCAGTTTTCTTTCCTTTATTCCCCATCGTAATTCCTGTCTCAGCATTCATATTTCTTACTACTTGCATCTCCGCCGCATTCTCATGTGTTGCCTACCGCCCACCGCGTAGAGGTGTGCAAAGTTTCGAGCGGCAAAGCTGTGAGAACTTTTCCACAGCCTTATACTATACTAAAAACTGGTGTTTTTCAAGGGTAGCAAGCAAATATACAACACCGCAGTCAAAGTATCATCTATGCTTAAATGCAGAGGTGATTATAATGAAAATGCTACTCAAAAAGTTTGCTGCCCTTAAAACGATATCCTCGAAAATCAGCACTTATTTGCATGAGATTGATGCTGATCCACAAGAAGATGATTCGGATTTTGAAGATGAGGAATGGATGGACTATCCAGTAAAACCAACTCTGGCTCACGTCATCCTTGATCTGTTGCTCTCCCCTACATACCGTCTACCCAGAACTGTAACCGCAGTACGCATCTATCGAGATGAAAACATATTCTCTGTCTGTCCAAGGTGCGATGTCTGCATAGAGCGAGAATACCAAGGGTACTGCCATCGATGTGGGCAATACCTTGATTGGTCAAAATTAGAGGAGGCAGAGGAAATCTTCATAGGATGGAGTAGCTTTGAGGACGATGACTAACCTTCTCGCTACGCCACATCATTATGATGTACGCCACCAACACACCGATCCATCCACCCATCGTATTACCGAACACATCATCGAACTCTGCGATGCCAAGTCCCGTAATATACTGGGTTGTTTCGATTGCCATAGACATCACGAAGGGAATCAGCAACACCCACTTCTTCTGAAACCACCTATACAGTCCCGTTCCAAGTGGAATGAACAGCCAGATGTTATTGATGACCCCAACTCTCACAGATTGCTCTTTCAAGAACTTCCCTGCATAGGAAAAGAGGACAAAGTTCGTTCTTGCATCTCCTGACTCACGAAACATCAGTGTTTCATAGAGGATGAAAGCCACATAAACAATCGTCAGTACTACGCTTAAACTCTTCGGAAGAACAATCATCAGTAAGCAGACCACACACCCGAAGACAACTACCATGCATGGGAAGCCATTCAGAAAGTTGTCCACACACAGCATAATGTTGCCGTTTCTGTCAAGCAGAAGGTTCACCTTGCCACTGCGTTTGATGCCGTACTGCCCTTTAGATAATGCCTTTGGGTTGCCCTCCGCATCAAAATACATATCCGTATCTGCTGTTCCATCTCTATGATAGGTACGTTTGAGGATAGTATATCCTGCATTGGCAGGGGTGGGTTTGCCATCTGCGTCAAGATAAGTGATCTGGCCGATGTATCCTTGCTCGTTGCGCTGGTATGACTCGCCATACTGACCAAGCAAAGACCTCGCTGGGTTCCCTTCTGTGTTAAAATACTGCTCACCGACAATGGCACCATCCATATCACGCTGATATGTCTTAATCGCATATCCAGATGATGTACTCACTGCATGACCGTCTTTATCGAGAAAGGTCAAACTAGTGCTCTGACCCTCAGAGTTATACTCACGATGAAGCCCATAGTATCCACCGGAGCACTGTACCTGCTGTCCATTCAAATCGTAGTAGAAATCATCGGAAGCCCTGCCATCAACCTGCGTTCTGACAATAGTAGAGTATCCATCACTGAGTTTTATTGGATTACTCTCTGCGTCAAGATATGTGATTACCATACTCGTTTCATCGTATTCATACGATAATCCGTAATAATCCCCATACCTTGCCACAGGGTCTCCGTTTGCATCAAGATAACGTTCTTCTACAACTCGGCCGTTATCATCCTGCATTCTACACACAGTCGCATAGCCCATATCAATGGCATCTGTGATTGCACCATCAGGATTCACATAGCTTGTGCTGGTCACGCTTCCATTTACGGTTTCTCGGATACTCAGCTCTGAGGAAGTGTATCCTGCATCGTGGTCAACATCCGCATCAGGCAACAACGCCAAGATAGACAGAAGAACCACAGATGCAATCAGCAGGATTCCGCATCCTCGTTTCAGGTTTGCACTCAAACTCCGTAGCCTCTGCTCTTAATGGTCTCCACAACCTGAGACACATACTTCTGGCAGGTATCGTGGTCGGGAGCCTCCACCATCACACGCACGACCGGTTCAGTGCCGGACTCACGGACAAGGATACGGCCAGTGTCGCCCAGTGCCTCGGCTACGGCCTTGACTGCTGCCTGCACTGCCTCGTCATCCTGTGCGGCTTTCTTGTCGGTCACACGGACATTTTCCAGAACCTGCGGGTAGATCTTCAGGGGCTCAGCCAGCTTGCTCATAGGCAGTTTTTTGGCCAGCATTACTTCCATCATCTTCAAGCTGGTCAGGATACCATCACCCGTGCTGGCGTACTTACTGAAGATAATATGGCCACTTTGCTCACCGCCGATACGGCAGCCGTTCTTAGCCATGTACTCATAGACGTACTTGTCACCCACTGCGGTCTTGGCGTAGCCGATGCCCTTCTCATCAAAAGCCTTATACAGACCAAAGTTGGACATGACCGTGGTAACGACGGTATTGGTCAGCAGTTTGCCACGCTCCTTCATATAGCAGCCGTAGATATAGAGGATATGATCTCCGGTGATCACATTACCCTTTTCATCCACACACAGGCAACGGTCAGCATCGCCGTCATAGGCAAAACCGATGTCCAGGCCCTTTTCAACCACGAACTTCTGCAAGGCCTCAATGTGGGTAGAACCAGCATTGTTGTTGATGTTCAGACCGTTGGGCTGTGCATTGATGACATAGGTGTCCGCCCCCAGAGCATCAAATACAGACTTAGCAATGTTCCAACTAGAGCCGTTGGCGCAGTCCAGACCAACCTTGACACCCTTGAAGGAGTAGATACCGAGGCTGATCAGGTAGCCCATATAACGGTTGCGGCCAGACACATAGTCCACCGTGCAACCAATGTGTTCCCGGTGAGCGAAAGGTAGCTCCGGCCAGTCCTTCTCGAACACATGGAGCTTTCCGTCAATGTAATCCTCGACTAACAGCAAGATCTCCTCCGGCATCTTCTCGCCGTAGCAGTCAATCAGCTTGATACCGTTGTCATAATAGGGGTTGTGGCTGGCAGAGATCATAATGCCGCAATCAAAGTCATCCACACGGGCAATATAGGCCACGGAAGGGGTGGTAGTGACGTGCAGCAAGTAGGCGTCTGCACCGGAAGCGGTCAGACCAGCCACCAGACTATACTCGAACATATAAGAGCTACGGCGGGTGTCTTTACCGATTACAATGCGTGCAGGCTCGTTGTTGCCGTTGCGTTCACGCAGGGCATTATAGTACCAGCCTAAGAAGCGGCCTACCTTATAGGCATGATCTGCCGTTAATGTAATTCCAGCTTCGCCACGGAAGCCATCAGTCCCAAAATACTTTCCCATTATAGTTTTTCCTCATCCAAAGAGTGAATTAACGAATACATGCTTTAGCCGAGAGGAAATCTCGTTGCCTGCTGCTCACCACGGAGAGGTAGCATATTTGAGCAGCACAGCCATGTGGCGGAGCACATGGCTGCAATAAGTATTAGTCTCTGCGGAACAGGTCGCGGGTGTAGACCTTGTCCTGCACATCATCCAAGCAGTTATCATAGCGGTTGGCAATGATGGCTTGGCTGCGTTTTTTGAATTCTTCAAGTTCATTCACGACTTCACTGCCAAAGAATGTACTGCCATTCTCCAGAGTCGGCTCATAGATAATGACCGTTGCACCCTTTGCCTTGATGCGTTTCATGACGCCCTGAATGGAGGACTGGCGGAAGTTATCAGAGTTCGACTTCATCGTCAAGCGGTATACTCCAATCACGCAGGGCTTTTCCTGAGATTTATCGTACTCGTTATCTTCACCATAACCATAATAGCCTGCCATCTGCAGAACGCGATCAGCTATGAAGTCTTTGCGGGTGCGGTTGGATTCCACGATAGCTTCAATCAGGTTTTCAGGCACATCAGCGTAGTTGGCCAGAAGCTGCTTGGTGTCCTTGGGCAGGCAGTAACCGCCATAGCCGAAGCTTGGGTTGTTGTACTGATCACCAATGCGAGGATCAAGGCATACGCCCTTGATGATTTGCTGGGTGTTTAATCCCTTCATTTCCGCATAAGTATCAAGCTCGTTGAAGTAAGACACACGCAATGCCAGATAGGTGTTGGCGAATAACTTGACAGCCTCCGCCTCGGTGAATCCCATGATAAGGGTGTCAATATCTTCCTTGATGGCACCTTCCTGCAGCAGACCAGCAAAGGTATTGGCTGCCTTCACCAGACGTGCATTATCCACATCAGTACCCACAATGATACGGCTCGGGTACAGGTTGTCGTACAGAGCCTTGGATTCCCGCAGGAACTCCGGACTGAAGATGATGTTATCACAGTGGTACTTCTCACGAACAGAAGCCGTGAAGCCGACCGGAATCGTGGACTTGATGACCATGATGGCATCCGGATTATACTGGATGACCAGCTTGATAACTGCTTCAACCGCAGAGGTATCAAAGAAGTTCTTCTTGCTATCGTAGTTGGTAGGTGCTGCGATGACAACGAAGTCTGCATCCTTATAGGCAGCTTCAGCATCCAGTGTGGCAGTCAGATTTAAGTTCTTTTCTGCGAGATACTTTTCAATATACTCGTCCTGAATAGGCGACTTCTTGTGGTTGATAAGATCAACCTTCTCCGGGATGATGTCTACTGCCATAACCTCGTGATGCTGTGACAGCAAAGTGGCGATGGACAAGCCGACATAGCCAGTACCTGCAACTGCAATTTTCATTTTCATTTCACCTCGTACTATTTATCTTTAACACGCTTTGCTATGAGAACCATTCCCATAAAAAGAGAAACAACAGCAATGTATCTAACGACAAAGAAATGATATAGAAGCATTCCAAATAAGCAGAGCACCAATGTTATTACTGCCATCACAATCATCTTGTTCGAATCGTAGATATCATTTAACGACGTTCCTTTTTCCTTACAAAGTTTATTAGCCCATAATGCCTGACAAACGCTCATCAAAACATACGAAGCAAGTGTTGTATAAGCAGCCGCCATATACCCAAAGGCTTTAATAAAGATATAATTCAAAATTAAATTGGCACCAGCAGCTATTATTGCAGGATACATAACATATTGCGTTTTCTTATAATACACTGCAATATCAGAATAAATATTAGCAAAAGCTGTAAAGAAAACGCCGGCTGCAATTGGTGGCATTATATATATTGCTTCATAGTACTCCTGGGTGGCAAGGATTCTAACAATTTCAGGTGCCATATATGTCATCATAATCGCCATAACTGCGTACAACAACATAATCTGGGATGAAATCGTTCTAACGCCCTTGCTATTCTTCTCTATATTCTGAAACAAGTACGGAACGAACGATGCATGAATCGCTTGCCATAGCATTAACGACAGGGAACTCACTGTGTATAACGTGCTATAGACTCCAACTGCGCTGTTGTCAACCATTTGACTAATCATCATTCTATCAGAAACACTTAATATTTGTGCTGCGATAGAATATCCAACCAATGGAATACTCAGTGTCAGGGAAAGTTTCCAATATTCTTTATTGTAAAATGTTTTGCCTTTTATAAACAGCGAAAACCAAATAACTGCTGCCACACCGTATACAACCAGATAGTTTGAATACAATCGGACTTCCGCAATTTTATTATATCCACCATTACTTGCTGCTATAACTGCCGCAACAGATAAAACAGATGCTAAAATCGCCGACCCTATCGTTACACATCCGGACAATTTATATTTATACTCATAACGTTGCCTTGCGAGCCAAAAATCATATGCAGGAGCAACCAAGAATCCTACTAACATTAATGTCATTAGTCCACTTGAGAGCCCTAATATATCACACCAAAAATCGGGCGAAACAAAGTACACCAGAGCGATTATAATTGCAATAAGTGATGTGAGAGAAAGAACTGATGACTGGTACTGATCCCGCTTATCCGGATATTCCTTCATGGCAACAGAATATCCACCAGATGTCAGTGAAAGAGTAGCAACAACACTTATTAGCGCATACCATGAATTATATAGATTCACTTCGCCTATCTGCTCCGTGGTCATTAGTCTTGTGAAAATCGGAACCGTTATAATCGCCAATCCCCTTGAGAAGACTGTTGAAAGCGTGTATACGATTGCCGATTTTGCACTTTCTGATAATCCACAGATTTTCTTCTTAATGTTGGTCATTCAGTATAAACCTCTCCGGAATTAATAGCGTGGTTTTAGTACTTTCTCCACACCATCTTGTTAACGATGCCGGTGTAACTTTGGATAATCTTAACCACCTTGTCGGACACGTTCTCGTCCACGTAGTCTGGCACGGGAATGCCTAGGTCACTATTCTTGTTCATCTCCACAGCCACATCGACCGCCTGCAGCAGATGGTCGCCATCAATGCCTGCCAAGATGAAATCACCCTTGTCCAATGCTTCGGGACGCTCCGTGCTGGTACGGATGCACACCGCTGGGAAGGGATGTCCTACGCTGGTGAAGAAGCTGCTCTCTTCCGGCAGCGTACCGGAGTCAGACACCACGCAGAAAGCGTTCATTTGCAAGCAGTTGTAGTCATGGAAGCCCAAAGGCTCATGCTGAATTACCCGATTGTCCAACTGGAAGCCGCTCTGCTCCAAGCGCTTTCTGGACCGAGGATGGCAAGAGTATAAAATAGGCATATTGTACTTTTCCGCCATTTTATTGATAGCGGTGAACAGGGAGATGAAGTTTTTCTCCGTGTCGATGTTCTCCTCCCGGTGAGCAGACAGCAGGATGTACTTGCCCTTCTCCAGTCCCAGACGGGTGTGAATATCGGAGGCTTCAATCTTGTCCAGATTCTGATGCAACACTTCTGCCATCGGAGAACCGGTGACGTAAGTACGCTCTTTGGGCAGACCGGTGTCAGCCAGATAACGGCGTGCGTGCTCGGAATAGGCCATGTTCACATCAGAGATTACGTCCACGATGCGACGGTTGGTCTCCTCGGGCAGGCACTCATCCTTGCAGCGGTTGCCGGCCTCCATGTGAAACAGTGGGATGTGAAGCCGCTTTGCGCTGATAGCGGACAGACAGGAGTTGGTATCGCCCAGCACCAAAACTGCGTCCGGTTGAGCTGCTACCATCAGTTTGTAGCTCTCGGAAATGATGTTGCCCATGGTCTCGCCCAAATCGGCTCCCACTGCATTCATGTACACTTCGGGGTCTGCAAGCTGAAGGTCATGAAAGAAAACGCCATTTAGGTTGTAATCATAATTCTGACCCGTGTGTGCCAAAATTACATCGAAATACTTGCGGGTTTTGTTAATCACAGCCGCCAAACGGATAATCTCAGGGCGAGTCCCCACAATAATCAGCAGCTTCAGTCTGCCATTGTTCTTGAAAGATACGTTATTATAATCAGCCATTGTTTCTCCATTTCTGATTAAATTCGTTCTGCCATCCAATCAATATCATGCTTTACTTCCTTAGCTGGAACACCCGCAATGACACAGTTCGGATTTAAATACTGTTTACACAAAAGAGATGCTGCTCCGACCGTGCAGTTCTCGGCAACTGAGGTTCCTTTTAGTATCGTAACGTTCGTACCAATCCAAACATGATTACCAATTTTGACAGATGCAGAAGGATTTAGTCGTTTTTTTGTTCCCTTCTGAATAAGGCTGTGCGAATCTCCTGTACGTATATCAATTTTACTGGAGAACAAACAATCCCTTCCGATTTCTATTTTTGTTCCTTCAATCGCTGCGAGATGTATCGTTCCACATAAAGCAGTATGCTCGCCAATCTGTATCGAATTATTATCGTCCTCAATCCAAAAGGTCGCTTGATTGCACATGCAGCGATTACCAATGTATAGCGTGTTATTATTCCCAGAGATGTTAATACTGCAACCATTTAGTCTTGAATAGTCGCCTATGATAATTCGATTATTCATGCCATGGTTAACAATCCTGCACTTTTTTAGAAGGGAAAGCCCAATATTAGATTTTACCCCCCCCCATGAATTATTAAAAGGAAACTTGTTAATCACGCTGAATGCAGCCCGAAAGAGTTTGCTATGTCTATCTACGATTTCAAGAATTTTATGTTTGTTCATAATCAAACCTCTTCGTAGAAAGTGTCCGGGTGGTTCGGGTTGAAGATCTCGTTGCAGGTCATCACCGTCACCAGATTCTCTGTTTCAGACAGATTGATGATGTTGTGAGTCCAGCCGGGAATCATGTGGACAGCCTCGATCTTATCCCCGGAAACCTCAAACTCCACCGTTTCTCCAGTATTGATGTTCCGCTCTTGGATCAGGCCGTGACCAGCGACCACAATGAACAGCTCCCACTTGGAGTTGTGCCAGTGCTGCCCCTTGGTGATACCCGGGCGGCTGATGTTGATGCTCACCTGACCGCAATCGGCGGTATGCACCAGTTCCGTGAAAGAGCCACGGTTGTCCGCATTCATCTTGAGGGCGTACTTAAACTTGTCGGTGGGCAGATAGGTCAAATACAAGGAGTACAGCTTCTTGGCAAAAGAGCCGTCCGGCATTTTCGGCATCATGAGCGTACTCGGCTGCGCTTTGAACTCCTGCAGCAGATCCACGATCTCGCCCAGCGTGACCTTGTGGGTCACGGGAACGCAACAATAGCGGCCATCTTCTTTCAGGACAGTCTCCACACCGTCAAACTCACAGTGCTGTTCTTTGCCTTCCAGCAGGTCAAACATTCCTTCTACAAGATCGTCGATGTACAGCAACTCCAACTCGGTGCTGCGGTCATTGACGGTGAAGGGCTCGTCATTGGCAACCGCCCAGCAGAAGGTGCTAACGGCACTGTTGTACTTGGGGCGGCTGTGTCCCATCAGGTTCACGAAACGGTAGACCGCAACTTTAGCCCCGGTCTCCTGAGCATACTGGAAGAACAGCTCCTCGCCAGCCTTCTTGCTGCGGCCGTACTCGCTGTTGCCGAAACGACCAGCCAGGGTGGCCTGAATGGAGGAGGACAGCATGATAGTGGCCTTATTGTTGTGCTTTTTCAGGCAGTTCAGCAAGTCGGATGCAAAGCCAAAGTTGCCCTTCATGAAATCCTCCGGGTTCTCCGGGCGATTCACGCCAGCCAGATTGAATACAAAGTCCGCCTTCCGGCAGTACTCGTCCAGCTCCTCTGGGGTGGAGTCCAAATCGTACTCGTAGATTTCTTTAATGTCCAGTGCCGGGCGGGTTTTGTTCTTGCCGTCCCGAATGTTTTTCAGGTTATTACACAGGGCGGTTCCCACCATGCCCTTAGCACCTGTGACTAGAATGTTCATCCTTTCACCTCTTTAATGTACTGCGGCGCAGTCCGGAATATCTGCACCATCCGGCACAGTTGCGTTATTGCTGATAGTGCAGTTGCTTCCAATGCGGGCAAAGTTTCCCACAGTTGCGCCGGTACGAACTACGCTGTTGGTATAGACCAAGGCGTAATCTCCTACCACTGAATCACAATGGATTTCCGTTCCTGCATTCAGCAGAGCACCATCGCCAACGGACGCACCATTCTGGATACAAGCGTTTTGCAGAACCACGCAACCACAACCCAACTTGGCGTAAAGACTGATGTAGGCACTGGGGGCAACAATGTTTGGAAACGCATAGCCAAGGGCTTTTGCTTTTTCATACACCTGTGCCCGGAACTGGTTGTTGCCGATGCCAACAACCAGCAAACCATATTCTTTCCGCAGCTCCGGCAAATCAGCAAGGCCGCCAACCACCGGAATGCCGCAGATTTCAGTGCCCACAGCTTGTCCATCATCCACAAAGGCACAGTCGTATTGGAGCATCGCCTGCTCCGCTACCATGCGCCCGAAGCCACCGGCACCAATCAGCAACAGTTTTTTCATAATCACGCCCTTCAATCTCAGTGAATTCTTTTACAAAGACCCTCCGTCAATTTCTCCACAGTTATTTTGAATATGGTTGCCAGCACAAGCGTTATCAAAGAACAACACAGCAACGATGCAATCATCATCATGTCCGCTCGCATTTTGTTAGTAGACATCACTATAATTCGAAGTCCTATAGAGTTTATAATAGGCCAATGAAGCGCATAGATTCCAAAGGAAACTGCACCCAACCTCTTGACCACTTTACACTCAAAGATGGATTTCATTCGTTCTACCTGAGGAACAGCAATCAAAAAGCTTGCAAAAGCTGTACTTGTAAACACAGGATTTCCCGACCAAAATGCAACAAGAGGAAGTAGCAACCCAGCTAAAACCATAATGTTCTTTTTATTTTGTATCTCTGCCTTCTCTCTAAGTAGTCTCGCACAAGATCCACAAAGACACGCCATGATGATGCTTCTGCCTGTAATGGCTGCCAACACAGTAAGTACACAAACAGCAATTGTCTCTGTCTTTTTCGACTTACAAATCCAACCTACCCCATAAATCAAAAATGAGGAAATTAGCATATCTCTTAGACACCAAAACGGAGAGTTGAACTTGCTCGTTCCCAGTATCAAGACAAAAAACGGTTCTTTCAATATATCCAAAACTGTCAAACGACTTCCATATAGGTGCGTCAGCCATGTGTTTTGTACGATTGCCTGCACACTATGATTGTAGAAGCCTATTGTGTTCTGGATTACAAAGATAAATATCGCCGTTCCCCAAATAGGTATCGCAAGGCGAAGGATTCGCTTAGCACACTTCACCAAAAAGTCTCTTATTTTTCGGGGGGGGGTAGAGATTATCAACAAATATCCACTTATCACAAAAAACAAGTAAAGCCAGAAACTCTCTGCTGTAAAAATCGAAACCGGTCCTTCAGTTAATATTCTGACAAACCAAGAATCAATTTGTGAAGCGTTTTCCGCATACTTGTATATTCCTGTGAAGTGACCCAAAAGAATGAAAAGGCACGCCAAGCCCTTCATTCCGTCAAGATAGCCTTCTCTTTGCGATTGCATATATTCCACCTTATACGTTAGGAATACCCTTCAGTGCATTCTGAACATACTCGGTGGTCATGATCTTCTTGACGGTGCCTTCCACATCCAGCCGATTGGTGTTGTGGCTGGTGTAGGACTCGTCCGCCATGGTATGAACCTCGCCCTTGACCACGAACTTATCGTAGTTCAGGTCGCGGTTATCTGCGGCAACACGGAAGTAGTGACCCATATCCTGGCTGCGCAGACGCTCCTCACGGGTCATCAGGGTCTCGAACAGCTTCTCGCCGTGACGAGTGCCGATGATGTTCGTACCGGTATCGCCGAACAGCTGCTGGACAGCCTTAGCCAAATCGCCGATGGTAGAGGCATCAGCCTTCTGGATGAACAGGTCGCCGGGATTGGCGTGCTGAAAAGCGAACATAACCAGATCTACAGCCTCATCCAGGTTCATCAGGAAGCGAGTCATGTTGGGATCGGTGATGGTGATGGGGCTGCCAGCCTTAATCTGGTCAATGAACAGCGGAATGACAGAGCCACGACTGCACATAACATTGCCATAGCGGGTGCAGCAGATGGTGGTGCCGCCACGCTCAGCAGCCACACGGGCATTGGCGTAGATGACGTGCTCCATCATGGCCTTGGAGATACCCATAGCGTTGATGGGGTAGGCTGCCTTATCGGTAGACAGGCAGACGACACGCTTGACACCAGCATCAATAGCGGCGTGCAGCACATTATCAGTGCCGATGATGTTGGTCTGGACAGCCTGCATGGGGAAGAACTCGCAGGAAGGAACCTGCTTCAGTGCGGCTGCGTGGAAGATGTAGTCAACACCGGGCATAGCGTCACGGATAGACTGGGGGTTGCGGACATCACCGATGTAGAACTTCACCTTCTTGGCAGTGTCAGGATGCTTGGCCTGAAGCTCATGGCGCATATCGTCCTGCTTCTTCTCATCACGGGAGAAGATACGGATCTCCTTCAGATCAGAATCCAGGAAGTGCTTCAGAACGGTAGAGCCAAAAGAACCAGTACCACCAGTGATCATAAGGGTTGCGTTATCAAATGCAGACATTTTAATTTTCCTCCACAATCTTGTTTCTATTTTCTTCAGCAACTTTTAATAAAAAGAAGCCAAAAACCCAAGTAAACAGCAAGTCAATATGTGGTTCCTTATTAAGGATACCAAAGATGATAATTATCAAAACAATTCGAGTCAGTAAATTAACTTTATGTTGCCTTAATCCGCCTACAATATAAAAAACAGAATAGGAACATCCTAAAATTCCAAAGATGCTCATTGCATAAATCGATGTAGCAGTATCCGCAATGTAGTTCATACTCTGAGACACTTTTTCTACTCCATTGCCCAAAATTGGGTTTTCCATAAAGAGCGCAAAACTGTCCTGAATTGCTCTCCCTCTTTGACTCTCTGAAAGTGTCCCAGACATCAACTTTGCGAATGTGCCAGTTTGACTTAAACCTGAAGCAATTAGTATCTTATCCAAGTTTAGAAAAACAGCTATGGATGCTGCAATTACCGTTACCTGAGCAAATAACAGCAAAGCCTTCACCAATGGTTGCCTCGGTTCTATTTTTAGACTTACTAAAACAAGCAATAACGCCAGCAACACATATCCAGCCGTAGAGTTTGCTGTAATTACTCCAGCCACAAATAAAACCATTCGAATCAAACTTTTCTGTTTTACATAGATAATCTCAAAAATCAGAGCAAATGTTAGTGCTGTAGCAAACAAACCTGGTTCCCAGAACATAGCACAGTTTCTCTCTGGCAATCGTTCTATATAATTAAACAATCCAATGCCTCTATATATTTCGCCATTGATATTTGTAAATTTGGGCATCATATTCCCAATGCCAAGCACATTAACGGCAAAATAACCAATAAGTGCTACGACTGCTACAAGCGTCATTAATTTCACATAAACATCAATCAAAACCCTTTCATCGAATCTTTCTGATATTTCATACGCTAGATAAATAGTCGTAAACAATCTTAAGTAAAACATCGAATATTGGGTTGCAACAGCCGTCGTTAGAATCATCACGGCAAAGATTCCAAAGAATAAGGTTCTTAATGTTCTTGTCACCTTGAAACGACGTTCTAATACTCTTATTATCACAAAGATTGCAGCCACTAGGATTATCGAATTTCTGTATGTTGATGAAATAACACTTAAGGCACTCCCGCTATAAAATGCAACCATTATGGCTAGAACCCAGTAGATGATATTAGTCTGTTCCGTCTTATCTCTCAAAATATCACCTTCCCAAAATTCTTTTTTTAAGTTCTTCCTTAAGATGTTGATCCTCGTTTATATGGAGTACTCTCTTTATCGTAGAAAAAGCTTTATTCTTCAATCTCAGTGCTACAGGATACAAAATGATTTTCCCAGTTTTTTTATCAAAGACCTTATCCTCTTCTATAGTGGAAGGATGTCTTAATGGAAATTCCATCGGCTTTGTTGGGATTTCACAAAACCGGCGCGTCATTATCATCCGTAGGCTAGTACCACCGTGCGTCGAATCATTATCAGCACCTATATTTCGTATTTGATTTACACAGGGTGCTATTCCAAGCAGATTCTGGGAGCGAATTGAAAACAACATTTGGTAGTCCCATGAAAAGAACTTTTTTCCTTGCTCCTTTCTGTTATATTCATTCAGAATAGACGCCCATTGCTGTTCTGCAAGAGCTTTCGTATTATATGTTTTAAAGAACGCATCTTTATAATCAAAAAGATTATTTAACTCCCCGTTGTAATTTTTCAGATATTTGTCTCTCCAAGATGCCCAACCGCATGGCAGTAAATGTTGTGTAAAGAAATAGCTGTCGTTATGTTCATTATGATATTCCGGCAAGTAATTTGTTCCACACACCCACAAAACACGTTCATTGTCCTCATATCTTTCCAGCATTTCATCCGCATATTGAAAAAAGGTGATTTCCGGGTAATTATCATCCTCCAGAAATATTGCTCTTTCTTCTGATTCGAAAACTCTTTTTGCCCCCAATCCAATATTCTCGTATACACCTCTATTAGCTTCTGCATACAGCTTTATAACTTCACAAGGCCAGTCAATCGCAGCCTCAACAGCATCCCTCGTTTCCTGGACTCGACACTTTTCCTCCAATGAACGACCTTGATCCGATAGTAAATAAATTCTATCCGGCTGAACTCTCCTTATTTGGTCAATAATTCTGAGAACGGTATCCTTTCTTTTAAACAAGAAGAGTGCTATCGGATTTTTTACCTTGTACCTATACATTCGTTGTTCCTTTCTGATCTATGCCATCCGTGATTTACAACACTTCATTAACCAATGTCCGAATTTTACGCACCTGAATCGTACTGTTTTTTTTCATCAGAACGAAATTGCGTCCAATATTTCCAAGTTCTTGGCGTTCTTCTCTTGTCATTTCACATACTTCAACAAGCTTCTTCTTCAGACTTTCGATGGAGTCATCCGCCACATATTGGATGTATTGATCGTACTCGTCCGGAATACCATCCAGCTTGTAGGCCACAACTGGAATTCCGGAAGAAAGATATTCCATCGTTTTTGATGGAAAGCTATATTTAGTAAACTCCTCATTATTCTGTCTCGGATTCACCAAAACCGTTGCTTTTTTCTGCCACTCTATAACTTCATTTCTCGGAAGCTGCCCGAGGAAGGAAATTCGTGAATCATCTTTCACTGCATCCTTAATTGCCTGTTCACTGTCCCCAATACCACAAATCACCAACCGGTAATCTGGGTCTTCAATCTGACTGAACGCATTTACGAGATTCATAACGCCAAATTTCTGATGCAACGTTCCAGTATACAGAATCGTCTTCTCTGAGTTTTCTCTTCTCTCAATCTGCTGTGTTTTAGAGGCTATCCCTTCTACTACACAATATGGCTTTTTTATATGCAGGTAATCTGCCATTTGTTTCGTAAGAAGCACAAAGCAATCCGCACATTCCAAACGATTCAATGATTTTCTTGCCTTGTAGTCAATAAACCACTGAAGCAAAGCAGATTTCTTGCTTGAGAGATTTGTCATACCAGGAAGATCTGCGATAATGTCGCACACAATCACGTTTGGATACTTTTTTTTCAATTTCTCAGCCGCCGCCAAAAACTCGGCCGAAGCAGAATAAATACAAAGAACTACTTCGCCTGCTTTTGCTTTGCAATATGTCTTCAGGCTTTTATACACAGCTCGTTCAATGAAAAAATTGCGAATAAATTTTATATTACAAAAGCCCAAATTCTCATGATCGGAACGACCGCATAATTGAAATGTCGATTTCTTTACAATCGCTTTTCGGTAATACTGTGGATAGCTTCCAATCGGAAGTACATTAATTACCTTCGGCGGAGTAGGAAGATTCGCTGTAAATCCTTCCATCAGATTGTGTTCCAATGCGTTTGCAGCGTCTGCCATATTATTAGACGAGTACTGCTTAACCTCATCCGCTATTTCTTGTGGAATCATCAATGACAAAAAGATGTATTCTTTCTCTCTCAACATGCTCTAATCCACCTTCTTTATCTTTGCTTAATTCCGTCAAACGCTTTTTCAATCGCCTTCTTTAAGCCGTAATCTCTTGTCTGCCCCCTATTTTTAAGAAACAGAGCAATCACTAACGGATATGCCATTCTTCCAAATATTGTACCCATAAGTATCCCTTTATCATAAAAATACTTATCTGTGTATCCGTTGAACCATGTAGAATCTCCATGGGTCACAGATCCGATATACCCCGGAACTGTCCAAACCTTCAGACCGGATTTTAGGGCACTTGCTAAGAAGATGCTGTCTTCACCACAACTGTATTTTGCTCCGCCACCAAACAGCAGATTATAAGACAGCCCCCTTGCAAAGGCCCTCTCTCGTCTGCATGCAAAGTGAACTGCACCATAGTGCATGGAGTTATACCATTTTACTCGGCGAAACGCATACGGTTTCTCTGGATTCTTCACATCACCGATAGCTTCCAGATCGAACAGCAACATATCTGCATTCTGGTTATTCTCAAAGGCAGACTCTATCATTTGGACATAACCGTCTTTGTATGTCACATCTTCATCTGCGAACAAAATAATGTCAGCAGTCGCTCTCATTAAAGCAGTATTTCGACTCAATCCAATTCCACGTTCATTCAAAGACATCCATAAGATTTGATGTCCATTGTACATAAACCGCTCTACTTCATTGCGGTTACACTGGTTAACAACTATCGCATCAGATTGAATATTCATTTTTTCTAGCAAACTATGATCCGTCTGGTGCATAGTTGCAACCAACACCTGCAATGTCATACGATCCTCCGGTAATATTAAATTCGAAGCTTCTTTCCCATCTCATCCAGGAAGCTCTGCGGAAAGTTCGGGAATACGCAACAGTCTGGTGAGAATGTCAGTTCTCCAAACAAGACCTTTCCATTTCTTTCATACAGGTCAACTCTTACAAAGTCGAAATCTTTCGATAGAATCCGTGCAATTTCCACCATACGTTCAAACGTTTCTGGCTTGGGAGTTGTACCATCTCCAGGAAGTTCTTTTTTATGCGGAATCATCCCTTTGATTTGCTTCCAATTCATATCGAACATATCAAAGCTCAGGCTCATACCATTATCGCCATCGGTTTTCCTATCATAGACAGTCAGAACGAACAACGGTTCTCCATTTGCGCAGTGGAATTTATAATCGGTCAACTGCGCTGCGTCTGCCAAGAATTCTTCAGCATAGATTCTGTGCGGGATGGTCAGATAATGTGGTTCCATCGAATATGCGCCATAGGTCGTCGCCAGCCAACGCGACATCTCCGCTTTGCACTTTTCCCTGTCAAGTTGTTTCTTATCTGCCACCAAATAGTTCATCTTGCACCCGTGCGTTGCTTTCAGCGCAAAACTATCTGGAAGGCTGTCCAAATCAACATCCTCAACATTTTCCCAAGGTCCGCCAACCACCGGAATCAGAATATCCTCCAGTCCTTTTTCACGGATGTAGTCACGAACCGCATACTTATCAGTACACATGGATGCCAACGAAGACTGCTTATGCAATTCAACGTAAGTGACTTTGTCTGCCAAAGAAGTCGGATTCTTTAAATTGAGAGTCCTGTGGAATCGCAACCGAGTATCAAACTTTTTAGCAAAATCCACGCCAAACATATGGCTCATTGTAACAAGCATTTTTCCGTAGATTACCTTAATGTTCATCTTTCATACTCCATTCTTTTTTGTGCAAAGATGGAATATGAACCGTCCGACTTAGATCTGCAGCAATTTGCCCATCTCTAAATCAAACTTGTCCGAAAGGTACGGAAAAACACAATGCGCCGGGGAGAATGTCAGTTCTCCGAAATAGACCTTTCTCTCAAGCTCATACAAGTCCACTCGTACAAACTTGAAGTCTTTTGACAGGATTTTAGCTATCCGAATCATTTCATCTAGGTTTTCCGGTTTCGGTAATTCACCGTTGCCGGGATGCTCCAACCCAGAAGAAACAATTTCAGGAATCGGCTTCCAATCCATGTCAAACAGGTCTAATGTCACCTGCATCGCTTTGTCGCCGTTACTCTTTCGGTTGCTACACGTTAGCACAAACTGCGGTTCCCCATTAAGGCAATGAAACTTGTAGTCCACAAGTTGATCTGCCTTTTCAAGATACTTTTCAATGTAGAACCGGTGTGGAATCTCAATGTAATGAGGCTCCATCGAGTATGTTCCGTATGTAGTGTCCATCCATCTTTGGATTTCTTTTTTACACTTTTCTGAATCAAACTTAGACTTGTCCGGCACAAGGTAATTCATCTTGCAGCCATGAGTTGCCTTGATTGCAAAACTGTCGGGTAGCTCAGTCAAGTTGATATCTTCAAATCGAGTGTACCCCCCCCCATAAATTGGAACGAGGATATCTCCTAAACCCTTATTCGTAACATACTCTCGCACTGCATATTTATCAGTGCAACTGGCCGCCAAGGGAGACTGCTCATGCAGCTCAATGTAAGACACCTTATCAGAAAGCGTCTGCGGATTCTTCAGATTCAGTTTCTTATGATCACGAAAAAGCGTATCAAACTTCTTCGCATTATCAATTCCAGCGACTGCCGTTATACAAGACAGTAACCCGCCATATACTTCCTTCTTATTCATTTGAAAGGAGTCCCTCCTTCTCAGGTTTTCTCATTTTCTCTGACGATCACTCTCGGCTTGTTCATAACCACTGTACAATTATCCGGAATATCATCCACTACGATTGCGTTTGCTCCAATTCTCACATTATTGCCGACATGGACATTTCCGATAATTTTCGCACCTGCACCAATTAAGCAGTTGTTGCCAATGGTTGGTGCCCCCCCCCGAGAATTTTGGAGGTCATTCGAGCCAATCGTAACCTGCTGGTAAATCACACAACCCTCGCCGACTTTCGCTCTCTGTGAGATGAAAATCCCATAAAAGCCATGTGGCGTTGCAAAGCGGTTGATATCAGGCAAAATAGGAATGCCCGCACCATAATGCTTTCTGATAATCTTACAAAGATAATTTTCTAAGCAATGTTTCCTGGGGCGTTTCAAAATTTCCTCTCTTGCCATCCAGAAGGCATCAACATCCCCCAAGCCAAACAACGCCTTAATGTATCTCAGTGGATTCATTACACTTTCCTCTTATCAATACCCATTCCAGTGCCCTTGACCCAAGCCCAGCAGCCAAGTTCGTACAGGCTGCGAACCACATTGTGACCTTCAATTTCATGGTAAAGCTGCCAGTGGTACTTTGCCTGTTTCAGCTTATTGCTGGACACCGAGCCTGCACGCCCCATTCGATATGTACCAAGAACTTCTTCCATACCATAGCAGTAATCCGTCTTTTTCAGAATCTTGAGCCACAGGGCAAAGTCGTTTCTCTTTTTAATCGGAGGCACCTCGAACTTGCCAAGTGCTTCCTGATCGTACATCACGGACAGATTACCGATTGGATTGGACAGCCGAATCATCTTTTTGTAGTCCGTTTTCTTCGGAGGAATGAATACCGTGTGCAGGTCGTTTCCTTCCTCGTCCATCCAGCCATAGCCGGTCGCACTAAACTTTGCACCAGTCCGCTCCATAAAGGCGATCTGCTTCTCCAGCTTGTCCGGCATCCACAAATCATCGCTATCCAGGAATGCAATATACTTGCCAGACGCCCGCTTCATGGCCTCCGTCCGGGCAACCGCTGGTCCCCCATTCTGCGGAAGAACATAGTAGTGGATATTGGGATACTTCTCCAAGTACGGCTTCAACACTTCGGCAGTGTTATCCGTGCTGCAGTCGTCCACAATCTGAACCTCCCAGTCTGTAACCGTCTGGGCAATCACAGAATCAAGCGATTGCAAAATGAACTTGCCGCAGTTGTAAGTCGGCATAATCACACTAACTAGCATTCAATCGTTTCTCTCTCCGCATATCAAAGATTACAGCCCAGACTCAATCTCAAAGAGTCTGAGCCGTTTATTCCTTATAAAGCTCTACTAATCGTCCTCAGCAGTGTGAGTCACACTGCCGCTATGTCATGTACCGCTACAACTTTATTACTGCACCATTCGCTCATATCTCTACGAAAGCCCTTACAGCTTCTGGATTTTCTGCGACAATCCGTGTGTTTTACAGTATTTTCATCGTCACGGGAGTCTCTGTCTTTATTCCTGATGACACCATCATCGCGCCATAGTAATCCATGTATTTATGCCAGAAATCACTCATATCGCTACGGGAGTCCTTGCGTTTATTCCCGATAGCACCCTGCTTTTCACCGAAAGCTCCCATATTTATGCCTGATAGCATCTCCATGACCGGGTTGAAAGTTTTAATGATATTGTCATCGAAACCCCTTGTTTATTCCTGACCGCACATTCTGGAAAAGTGTCAATTCTCAGATCCAGAAATTAGCCAAAATTAGCGGTAAATCAATGGTTTTCTCCACTCATAGCAGTGGTTTGACCCTCGGAAACTCCCTCGGTGCTTTCAGGCATAAACAGGATTTTTACAGTGGCAAACATAATCTTGAAATCCTCTACAATGCTCGGATGAGCTATGTACATTAAATCCATAGTCAGTTTGTCGTAAGGAGTAGTATTGTACTTGCCATAAACCTGTGCATACCCGGTCAATCCAGCCTTGGCCTGCAGGCGCAGGGAGAATTCCGGCATTTCCTCACAGTACTGAGCTGCAATCTCAGGGCGCTCCGGACGGGGGCCGACGATGCTCAAGTCACCCTTCAAGATATTTATAAGCTGCGGCAATTCATCAACGCGGCAAGCACGAATGATTTTGCCAACGGGCGTGATGCGGTCATCGTTTTCGCCGCTGGAAAGACGGGCAACGCCGTCCTTTTCAGCATCGACCCGCATGCTTCTGAATTTGAGAATACCGAATTCTTTGCCATCCTTCGTTAAACGAATTTGCTTGTAAAATACTGGACCGTGATCTGTTGCTTTGATGGCAATAGCCGTCACAAGGAAGATCGGACTCAGAATCACAAGCGCAATAGCAGAAATGACAATATCCAGCAGTCGTTTTACAAACAGATACTCCGGCTGAGGATTATACCGGCCAACACGAAGCATCGGCAAGTGGAACATGTGCATGTGATGTGCACCGGACATAATGGTGTCACCGATGCGCGGGACAACAAATACCGTGATGTTGTTTTCTACACAGTATTTCAGAATAATATTCCGATCATGGCTGTGGATGCCGCTCAAAAATACTGTGTTGATGCCGTCCAGCATGGAAAGATTCTCGATGCACTCCCCCGCCGTAGCGGTGGAAACCACTTTGTACTTGGCATCAAGACCGTACTTACCAATCAGCTGCTCCATGCCACGTCTAGTATCATAAATAACAGCTGTGGCCTGCGGCGGGAAGGTTTTAAAGTAGGCGTGGTGAGCGTTATAAGCCCAAATTGAGGCCATAATAACCTGCCCTACAAGGGCTGCCACGCCAGGAAGAATGTTGGGCAGGTGCTTGGACAGTAGCCAAATCACAATGTACATGATAAAGTCGCTGACCGCAGCCGCCAAAAATTGCTCATAGATAATTTCGGAGATACGCTGCATTGACATCAGAAAGGCGTCATATACGCGTCCAAAGATGATGAACAGCACAAAGAACAGTGCCACGACCAGGTAATCGCCCTTTTCATAGTACGGCGATGCAACGCGCTTAGCATAGTATAGATACCAGCACATTGCAAATGGTATCGTCACAAGCACAGCATCTAACAGCTTTATCATCCGCAAAATCAAGTCATGCCTAAACCTTGTCATGTTCTTACTCCTCGTTCTTCTTTACACACATATTATTTTCAATACTGCAATTGAAATCAGGGAAAGCTGTTTTGAGCAGCAAAAGGCATTCCCACAAATTACTCATGAAAATCCTTAGCACAATTCAGCAGTCTACCAATGCAATATTTTGCCATTGATATAATAGCACACAATTCGACATTTATCAACAAATCGGATTCACTTTAATTATACAAGTACACAAATTCAGCACATTTTACAAATACACCCTTATTTATAAGGTGAATGAGGCTAAAATTCGATAGATTGTTATATGTAACAGTCAATTGGTACATGATTCAGGTTTTGCTTAAACCGCAACTGATTCAAATAAAAACAGATTGCTACGCTTGTGATATGTACCCAGAATTCTGGACACATGAAAAATTGAATTAGGTGCACATGGATGCCTCTCTGAATTTTGTAGGAGGCATCCATTTTGTTTTCTCTTGGATTCTTTCGTTGTTGTAGTAATTTATGTAGCCGTCAACAGCCTTGGCATATGCCACAACGCTTTGGGAGGCCCTTCTCATGACAGCCAGCTTGCGCGTAAAAAACGACAAATACTATGTTGTGCTCACGCATACGACTGATGGCAAAAAAAATCAGACCTGGGTTTCCACAGGTCTGTCAGTAACAGGAAACGAGGGCAAAGCCAGGCAGATCATGCTTGACATGCTCGGCGAAAAGCCCGAGCAGGCTGCCCCGCCCGATATGCTTTTCAGTGACGCCGTGCGCCGCTGGCTGGAGGATGTCCGGCATCGCGTGGACGAGGTCACCTACCAAGGCTACGAGGTTCAGGCCCGGGCACACATCCTCCCCTACTTCGATGACCTGCAAATCCGGCTGTGTGATGTTGACGGCGAGACGCTGCAGACCTACATCAACGTAAAGGCTAAATTCGGGCGCTCTGACGGCCACGGCGGCCTATCAGCGGTCAGCTTGCGTCAGCACAAGAACGTGCTCAATCAGACGCTCAAATTAGCGCAGAGGGACGGTCTGATCCAGACAAATCCAGCCGATCTTGTCGTCATGCCGCACGCGGCGCAATTTACCGGCACGTTCTACACGGAAGCGCAGATGCGAGACCTACTGACCGCCGTCAAAAACGAGCGCCTCTACCCTATCATCTATATCACCGCGCTGTACGGCCTGCGACGCAGCGAGGTGCTTGGTCTGAAATGGGACAGCATCAACTTTGCGATGCAGACGCTGACCATACGCTACACCGTGGCCCGGGTCACGAAGGTCGTGGAGAAGAACAAAACCAAAAACGCGTCCAGCTTCCGCAGCTTTCCCCTGACAGACGATGCGGTTAGACTGTTCAAGATCCTGCTTCAACAGGAGCAATACTACCGCAACCACTTCGGCAGGGACTACATAGACAACGACTACGTGTTCACCTGGGAGGACGGGCACCCCTACTCCCCCGACTATGTGAGTCACACCTTCCACAAGCTGCTGAAGAAGTACGACCTACCCCACATCCGCTTTCACGACCTGCGCCACACCTGCGCCAGCATGCTTCTGTCGGAGGGCTACGGCCTGAAGGACGTGCAGGAGTGGCTGGGACACTCGGACATCAAGATGACCGCAAACATCTACGGCCATCTGGACATACGCCGCAAGCGCTCCATTGCCAACGGCTTAGAGCAGGCGCTGCCGCGTTTGAAGCCGTAAAAACAAAAAAGCGCCAAATCCTTTCGGATTTGACGCTCCTGCTGACCTTGACAGCCATCTTTGGTCCGAGTGGCGAGAGTCGAACTCACGGCCTCTTGAACCCCATTCAAGCGCGCTACCAAACTGCGCTACACCCGGTCAACCGGGCTGTCTTGAATCAGCTTTATTATTATAGCGGATTTGAAGGAGAATGTCAACAGGGTTTTGCAAAAATTATAATTTTTGCAATTTTGCATTTTTCCACGCAAAGTGCTGCATAAATCCGACGGCGGATGCTTGACTTTCCCTCGCAGGTGCGCTATACTTAATATCCTACCACAATAGTAAAGGAGGTGTGCCCCATGGCAGAGGACAAGTGTGGGAAAAAAATGATTGCCGTCAACCGTGAGGTGCGCCACGAATACTTTGTCATCGAGGCACTGGAAACAGGCATCGAGCTGGTAGGCACCGAGGTCAAGAGCCTGCGCGCCGGAGGGGTCAACCTGAAGGATTCCTGGGCAGACATCGATGACGGCGAGCTGATCGCCAAGGGCATCCACATCAGCCCCTATGAGCAGGGCAACATCTTCAACAAGGACCCGCGCCGTCCGCGGCGTTTGCTGGCACACAAGGTGGAGATCCGCCGTCTTGGGCAGCAGATCAAGCTGCAGGGCTACACGCTGGTGCCGCTCTCTCTTTACTTTAAAAAGGGGCGCGTCAAGCTGGAGCTGGGCCTGTGCAAGGGCAAAAAGCTGTATGACAAGCGTGCGTCTGCTGCGGCGCGCGACGCCAAGCGCGACATTGACCGCGCACTCAAAACGCAGCGATAAGTTGTTTCTACTTCACTTTCCCGGTGGGCTTGCCTGCCGAATATACGGGGCTGTAATGGTTTCGACGGGGAGAGAGAGGCGTGAGCAGCGGGCCGTGGCGGTGACCCACGATAAAAGCGCCAACTTAAATTAACTGACAACAAT